>Ga0351864_10075_pt2 | contig 51433 bp, 52 predicted proteins | sample TotcelHFGM3001L9_FD_206758 | JGI IMG/M metagenome (GOLD analysis project Ga0351864, IMG submission 206758) | Enriched cells from coal bed in the Powder River Basin, Montana, United States - Total cells FGM rep2 HSBNCT.FGM.300.1.L9 ... | reverse complement strand
GACGATGGTCTTGCGCCAGCACGATCGCTGGTTGCGGACGGTGGTATATGCGCGCGTCGGAGAATGGGAAGCCGTCGATGACGTGATGCAGGAAGTCGCGTTGGCGGCGATTCGCCACTGGGCGATATTGCCAGAGTCCGGCAGGATGGGGCCTTGGCTGTATCGCGTGGCCGTTCGCCAGTCGCTGTTGTACCGCCGCAAAGCGGGACGGCGACGGAAGCTTGCCGATGGATACGCCCAGCAGGTGCCACCGACGGAACACGATCCGTCCAGCGTGAATCCGCTGGATTGGCTGCTGATGCGAGAGCGGTCCCAGCACGTAAGGGCCGCGCTGCAGCAGTTGGCGAATCGCGACCGGGAAATTCTGATGCTGAAGTACGCGGAGAACTGGAGTTATCAGCAGATCGCCGAGCATCTGGGGGTTACGCACAGTGCCGTCGAAGCGCGTCTGCATCGTGCTCGCGCGCGGTTGCGGGCCGCCTTGGCGGCGCTCGACGGGGATGACGCGGAAAACGAGGTGGCACGATGAACCGTGACGAGAATCGTATTGAGAATGTGCCGACGGACGATACCGATCTGGATCGCCTCGTGGACGGCGAATTGACCCGGGACGAGTACGCCGCGATGCTGCGCTCGCTCGAGCACACGCCGGACGGCTGGCGGCGGTGTGCTTTGGCGTTTCTCGAGGCGCAAGCTTGGCAGCGCGCGATCGGCGAAACGGGGCGACGGCGTATCGAAGCGAGCGACGAGGACGCCTTGGAGGACGTCTGGACGGTTCCCGAGCCATCCACCCGGCGGGCGCCGGCGAAGCCGGCGACGACGAAAGCTGTGCCGTTACTGCTGGCTGTGGCCGCCAGCTTTCTGCTGCTATTCGGCTTGGGGCTCGTGTATCGTCCCGGGGAGCCGTCCGAATGGCTGAGTCGTATGGCGCCGCTGATCGCCGGTTACACCGCGGGCTCAGGCGCGCCGACGGGAACCGGCGAGTCGCGGGCTTCGTCTGAAGCGGCTATCGCCTCGGATATCGCCTCGGCGGGGCCGCCTGCCAGGGGCAATGTAACGTTCGTCGTCGACCACGGTAACGAGGCCGGCAGCCGCGAAGTGGCCGTGCCCGTATATGAATGGTCCACCGAAAACGAGCCATGGCTGACCCGCGGGCCCATGACGCCGTCGTTCGAGATGCAGCGCGCGGTTCAACGCGGCGGCCACGACGTGCGGATGCATCGGCATTTGATTCCACTGGAGACGGGGGATGGCCGTCACGTATTGATTCCCGTCGAGCAAATGGAGATCACGCCCGCAGGCCGGCGCGTTTTCCAATAAGACAGGCAGGGCGAAAACAAGCTGATTTGTGGGATCGAGCAGAGCAGAGCAGAGCAGAGCAGAACAGAACAGAACAGAGGAGAGAAGTGATGTTTCAATTTCATCTGGGACGATGGGGCCTTGGTCTGGCGACCGCCGTGCTCGCCGTTGTCTTGGCAGGCTCCGTTTGGGCCGCGGACACATCCAAGAAAACGCCGGCATCTCCGCAAGCGGAAGCCGGTGATGCCGCAACAAGCTATTGGCTGGGAATTCTAGCGGTGCCGGCCGATGCGATCCTGAAGGCGCACCTGGGAATCGAAACCGGCGTGGTGGTCGAACAGATCGTCCCGGATTCGCCCGCCGCAAAGGCGGAGATCCAAGTGAACGACATCTTGCTCAAGTTCGGCGGCGTCCCCTTGGCGGACGTGGATGGTTTGCATGGGGCCGTCCGGGAAAACCGGGATCGCGAAGCTCAGGTGGCGTTGTTGCGAGCGGGCAAAGAGATGAGCGTGACCGTAAAACCGGAGGTTCGGCCCGCGGACGCGGGTTTGGGGCCGCCCGCACGCCCCGGCGACCGGAGGCAAATTTCGGAAATGCTCAAACGACTGGAACGGGGCGAGCTTGGCGACGATCCGTTGCGGATGTTCTTCCTACAGCCGGGCATCCTGATGCCGAAGGATTTCAAGCAGCCGCAGCTCGAGTTGTTCACGACGCCGCCGGGCATGCTGCGGCTGCCCAAAGGTACGCGCGTCACGGTCACGCGGCAGCACGAGGGCCCGGCCGAAATCACAGTCGAGAAGGACGGCCAGAAATGGGAAGTTACCGAGAAAGAACTGGATCAGCTGCCCAAGGACTTGCGGCCGGCGGTCCAGGGGATGCTGGGCGGCCGCGTCTACGTCTTTGGCCAACAAAGCCCCGCGGTGGTGCCGGCGGAGCGGCCGGATGCCACGCCGGAGTCCGACGGCGAGCCGCTGCATGACGTCCGCGACCGGCTCGAAGAGATGACTCGCCAGCTGCAGGAGAGCGAACAGCGAATGCAGACGCGCTTGGACGAGTTGCGCAAGCAGCTGGAGAAACTGGGTCAGCAGAAGAAGGACTGAAGCACGCCTGCGGTTGCGTCGCCACTGCTCACCGGCCTGCCGCAAAGGCCCTCGCTCAAGCTTCGCCGCCTGATGAACGAGGATTCACCTCGCTGCCCGCTCGCCGGTTCCGGCCGCGTGACGCCCTGTTCCGCGCCCGGTCGCTGACGTCTAACGCGCGGGCTTGCCTGCGCCAACCTTGACACAATCGGCCGCGGTGCTAGAATCCTAACATTCTTTTTAGTCCTTGTCGCGTAAGAACTTGCTCCAAAATGAAATGTAACAAGTGCGAGAAATCCGCGACCTTCCATATCACCGAACGAGTCGGTGACAAGGGGCAGTGGGAAGAACTGCACTTGTGCGAGGAATGCGCTCGCGAGTATCTCAGTCGTCCGGACGAGACGCAAGAGCCGGAGGCATTGGCCAACGCCCTGCTGCAGCATCTGCAGCTTGGACAGACGGCCGATCAATTGGCCGAACTGGACAAACAGACGTGTCCCGTGTGCGGGATCACCTTTTACGAGTTCCGCCATCAGGGCCGGCTGGGCTGTCCCAACGACTACGTCTGTTTCGAGGAACAACTGGAACAGTTGGTGGCGAACATCCACGGTGCGACCGCCCATACCGGCAAGCGTCCTCGAAAATCGGCGGGAAGTCTCGACAAGCAGACACAGCTGATCCGTTTGCGCCGCGACCTGCGAGAGGCAGTCCATGCCGAGGATTACGAGCGGGCATCGGTGGTGCGGGACCGAATTCGCGAATTGGAAAATGACGATTCCTAGCTGCTGTGGCCAAATAGCGCACTTCAGCTCGGAAAACTTAACGCATTCTGAGATTGGACCCTGGTCGTGAAACTTGAAGAATTCGCGGGTAAGTGTGGCGAGTGGTTGCGCGGCTCCGGGCCGGAGTCGGACATTGTCGTCAGCAGCCGCATCCGGCTGGCACGGAATTTGGCCGACTATCCGTTCATTCGCAAGTGTACGGGGTTGGACCGTGCCGCCATCGAGAAGACGTTGCGCGATCGCTTTGCCCACATCGCCCTGTTTCGCGATGTCACCTATCTGGATGTCAACGGCCTGCCGGATGTCGACCGGCAATTCCTGGTCGAACGGCAACTGATCAGCCGCGAGCATGCAGAATCGGACGGTGCCCGGGGCGTGGCCATCGACCCGACCGAACAGTTCAGCGTGATGGTCAACGAAGAAGACCATCTGCGGATTCAGGTCATGCACAGCGGGTTGGACCTGCAAGCGGCTTGGGAGCAAATCAATCGCATCGACGACTTGTTGGAAGCACAAGTCAACTATGCCTTTCACGATCGCCTGGGCTATCTGACCGCGTGCCCCACCAACGTCGGCACGGGGATGCGAGTCAGCGTGATGCTGCACTTGCCGGCGCTGGTGCTGACCCGGCAGATCGAAAAGGTGTTCCGCAGTTTGCACAAGATCAGTCTGGCAGTACGCGGTTTGTACGGGGAAGGCTCCCAGGCCATGGGCGATTTCTACCAGGTCAGCAACCAGATCACGCTGGGCAAGTCGGAAGCCGAATTGATCCAGCAGGTTGGCGACGTGGCTCCCGCACTGATTGAATACGAGCGGAAGGCGCGTCAGTACCTGATTGATGAAAGCCGCCGGGAATTGCACGATCGGGTCAGCCGCGCGTACGGCCTGTTGTGCACGGCCCAGACGATCAGCAGCGAAGAGACAATGCAATTATTGTCCAGCGTGCGGATGGGAGTCAATCTGGGCCTGATCCGCGACGTCGAGATCCCTACGGTCAACCAGCTGTTCATCCATACGCAGCCCGCGCACCTCCAGAAACTGCGCGGGATGGAACTGGACACGGCCGACCGCAACATCGAACGAGCGAATTATCTGCAACTGCATCTCCGCGGCGGCTCGACCGACGACGGGATGGGAAAGAACTGATCCGCCGCCGGCGCCCCGCTACGTGCGGGCAGATCGCGCTCCGGCAACTCGGATTACGGCAACTCGAACTTGAAGTCGTTCTTGTCCCCCTTCTTGACGCTCGCCGTGAGCTTTGTCTGCTGCGCGTTGGAATACTGAACGGGCAGCAACTCGACTCGCGGAGGCACGACTTCCCGAGGGGCACCGTAAACGCCGCTCTCTCCGGCCTCCTTGTCGGCTTCGACTTTCTGTTGATAGACCTCCTCCGTCATGCCTTGCGGCGGGATCAGTTTCGAGATCGTCACGCGATGCTCTCCGGCGACGGCGCCGTTGAGCGTTTCCGTCGGACCGGCTTGCGATCGCAAGCGAAAACGGCCTTCGGCATCGGTGGTATCGAAAGCCAGTTCGCCGGCGGCCAGCTTGCCCTCGTTGGCAAAGAAAATCACAGCGGCGCCTGCCAGGGGCCTTCCCTGAAAAGACACGGTTCCCGTCACGGGAACCACCGCGGGCAAGCTGCGATTGCGGCATCCGCTGAAACCCGCAAGGAGCAAGACGCCAAACGCCGCGGTTGACAGGCAAGCGAAAAATCGTTGTCTCGTCATAAGTCTGACCCTGTTGAAACGCCCCGCCCTGGGATTCCGCGGAACACTCGAAATCTTTCCGTTCGTCGGTGAAATTCGTTAGTAGCTGGAATCAGTAGCTGGAAATCGTCTCGCCACCCGATCGCGTCCCCAGAGCGCCCCACACTCCATACGGACTGGGCCCGCTGGCGACCTCGGGCGCAGTCAGGTTGCCCGTATCGATCGTGTCAGCCACGAACCGTACCGACGCATCTGCCAACAACGCCATCACGCCGCCGGGATGATAACTGCTGGCGGCGTACACGCCCCAACTGTCGCCCCAGTTGTCTGCCAAACAGGTGGGACCGTTGGGCGGCAAAACGGTATTGAAGCCGACGAACGGCGCCAAGCCGTTGTGCCACAACGATCCCAGGGTTCGAGCGGACTGAACGGTGGTCGTGGGAAGATACGTGCCGCCCGCCGCTTTCGTCAAACAAATACTGGGATTCGTATTGGTCCCGCCGACGTTGTTGGCCCCCAGCCCCCGCACATCCAAGGCATTTACGGCGTTGGCCTTTTCGGCCATCAAGAGCGTATTACTGGTGCCGTCGGTGATATCGCGAAAGTTAGTGGCGGATAGATAGCCGAAAGCCCCGCGACTGTTAATTGTATTGTGATTGTTCGCAATCATATCGCCCAGGCACAAGGCATAGTTGCGCCGGCCAAGCGCCGCGGCATTGTATGCGATCCCCGGCGGGCACGACGGGCAGGTCAAGGCAGGAACCTCTGCACACCACGGCGGATAATAGAAAAAATCCCGTGGCGGACCGTAAGGATTGGTGAGCGGAGGGCCGGCATAGGGACTGCTGATTTGCTCCCACAGCGCGGTCACCTCCAAGAATGGCAGCAGATCGACCAACCCGTTGATCGTCCCTTCGTTGCCGACCGGAACAGTGTTTCTGGTGCCCCAGTAAACGCCGCCGCGCATCCAGGGAAGCGCTTTGTAGGTGTCGTGGTAATTGTGAAATGCGACGCCCAGTTGCTTCATCTTGTTGCTGCACTCCGCCCGCCGTGCAGCCTCCCGCGCCGCCTGAATGGCCGGCAGCAGCAAAGCAACCAAGATTCCGATGATGGCGATCACAACCAACAATTCGACAAGCGTGAAAGCTCGCCTCCGATCACAGTGGACAGACATCTGTGTTCTCCTTGCCCAACGATCGACGGAAGAGAAAAATTAACTAGAAATTACCTGTTGCCACGGCGGCGGCGTGACAGAAACAGCGGCAGCATTCCCGTTTTGTTAAGAATGCTCCCGATTGTCAATATCAAAGAATACGCTGATGCCCGTCTTAATTCAATCCTCGGAGCTTGATCGTAGTGCTGTGAACAGAGCCGCCGGTCGGCAGCGCTCCGGCTTTGGCCAAGAGGCCGTCCCGCCACCGTTTAGCTTAAGGCCCAAGGATTCTAGCCTAGATTGAGTGTATTCCGCGACTGCCGGCGCCAAGTTCCCCCCTTGACGAAACGGCCTCACTGATATATCGTTTATCGACGATGAACAAAATTTGTCGGTCGAAGTCGTCAAGACGTTTACGAGAAACGATTTTGGGAGAAGATTCATGGCTCGATTGCAGGTTTTCGATCCTCCGATGTGCTGTTCGACAGGCGTGTGCGGACCGCAAGTCGATCCTCGCTTGCCGCGGTTTGCCGCCGACTTGGAGTGGCTGCGCACGCAAGGCGTCGAGGTGCAGCGGTACAATCTGGCTCAGCAACCCCAGGTTTTCGTCGAGACCGCCGCGGTCAAGCAGGCGTTGGGGGCGGAGGGGGAGAAGTGCCTGCCGCTGCTGCTCCTGGACGGTGAGATCATCGCTCGCGGCGGCTATCCGGAGCGCGACGAACTAGCCGTCTTGACGGCCGTCGAGTTCGTAGCCGAGGGCAGCCGGTACACGCACGCCGTCGAGGAATTGGTAGCCCTCGGGGCGGCGATCGGCGCCAATTGTGAACCGTGCTTCAAGTATCACTTCCAAGAAGCTTGCAAGGCGGGGGTTACGCGCGACGACATCGCCTCGGCGGTAGCCACCGCACGCAAAGTCAAAGAAGCCGCCGCCGAGGTAATCCTTCGATTGGCAGGACAGCGTCTGGCGGCTGAACGCGAAGTGCAGCTCCAACAGCTCAAGACGGCTCCTTGCTGCCCCGATGGGCAGGACGGAGTGACGCAGAAGTGCTGCTGAAGTGCCGCGTGCAGAAACATTCGTCGAGACAAGATTAGGGTCGATTTCACGGAAACCTGAAAGAGCGAATCTGATGAAGTTCCTCTCGCACGCAACCCGCAATCTGTTCTTCACCGGCAAGGGCGGCGTCGGCAAGACGTCGCTGGCCTGCGCCACGGCGATAGGCTTGGCCGACCGCGGAAAACGCGTCTTGCTGGTCAGCACCGATCCGGCCTCGAATTTGGATGAGGTGTTGGGCGTGTCGCTGGGGAGCCAACCCATGGCGGTTCCGGACGTACCGGGGCTGGCTGCGATGAACCTGGACGCCGATGCGGCCGCACGCGAGTACCGCGAGCGAATGGTCGGCCCCTATCGCGGAGTCCTGCCCGAGGCGGTGGTGACCAGCATGGAAGAACAACTGTCCGGCTCCTGCACCGTGGAGATCGCGGCCTTTGACGAGTTCTCGCGACTGCTGGCCGATCCGAATACGACCGCCGACTTCGACCACGTGGTGTTCGATACGGCACCGACCGGGCATACCTTGCGGCTGCTGTCGTTGCCGGCGGCGTGGAGCGGTTTCATCGACACGAACACGAGCGGCACATCGTGCCTCGGGCCGCTGGCCGGACTGCAAGCCCAGCATCAGTTGTACAAGGACACGGTGCGGGCACTGTCGGATCCGCAAGCGACGACGCTCGTCTTGGTAACCCGCGCGGAATGTTCGGCGCTGGCCGAAGCGGAACGTTCCAGTGGCGAACTGTCCGTCTTGGGGGTGCGGAATCAGCATTTGGTGGTGAATGCTATATTCCAAACGCAACGGACCGACGATCCGATTGCCTGCGCGATGCAGCAGCGCGGGCAGGACGCTCTGGCGGCGATGCCGCAGGGACTGGCCGAGTTTCCCCGGACCGAATTGCCGCTGGCCCCGCACAACTTGATCGGCGTCCCCGCGTTGCGGGCCATGCTCCAGGGCGCGCGAGGCGAGATGCACCTGGCAAAGGGCGCATCCAGTCACCTGGAGGTGCTTCCACCCGCCTTGGCGGAGATCATCGGCCAGATTACCCCCGCACACCGCGGCGTCATTTTGACGATGGGCAAAGGCGGCGTGGGCAAGACGACGGTGGCGGCGGCTATCGCCGTCGAGCTGGCGCGACAAGGCTTCCGCGTCCACTTGACGACGACGGATCCGGCGGCGCACGCGACCGATACCGTGGGCCAGGTTCCGGCCGGCTTGACCGTTGGGCGGATCGATCCTCGGGCCGAAACGGAAGCGTATCGAGCCGAGGTGCTGGCCGGCGCGGGAGCCAGCCTGGACGACCGGGGCCGGGCCCTGCTGGAGGAAGACCTGCGTTCGCCCTGCACGGAAGAGATCGCCGTGTTCCGCGCATTCGCCCGCGCCGTGGACCGAGGTCAGGACGGATTCGTGGTGTTGGACACGGCGCCCACAGGCCACACCATTTTGTTGTTGGACGCGACGCTCGCCTATCATCGCGAGCTGTCGCGGCAGTCCAGCGGCATACCGGACAGCGTGCAGCAACTGCTGCCCCGTCTGCGCGATCCCGCGTTCACACGCGTCCTCCTGGTCACGCTGCCCGAAGCGACGCCCGTCCATGAAGCAGCCCAATTGCAGGCTGATTTGGTGCGGGCCGGCATCCGCCCCTTTGCTTGGATCATCAACCAGAGCCTGTCGCCGCTGCCGGTCACCGATCCGGTGCTGCTGGCGCGTCAGCATCACGAAAGCGTGCACATTCGCGAAGTCGTCCGGCAACGGGCCTCGCGCACGGCAATCGTCCCGTGGCTGGCCGACGCTCCCGTGGGCGCCGAGGCGCTGGCGGCAGTCGTTCATGACATGCGTCCAAACCTCGCATGTCAGGCGAAGGCATCGTGACCTGTCCGCGGCTCGCCGGCGCGAGTGGCAGCGATGGCGCGAAGGGGGGGCGGCAATTCGATGTCGTCGGGGCCTGCGGGTAAACCGGAAGTCATCTTGTCGCAGATAAGCTAATTGGCTAAACTGCCAATAATGAACGAACGATAAAGCAAGTCAGGTTGGCTTCTCGCCCGGTGACGAACCGGCGGCGACCCGCAGTTGTGCCTTTCCTTTCCGGGAGAGGGCGAGTGAATGACGACTGGACTGTCGTTGCATAATTGGTAGAATAGCCAAATCCTGGATATGTAGCTTTAATTTCGGGCAGCGTAGCTTTGATTTCAACGGGTCTTGGGAGGTCTTATGAAGAAGGAACTTGGAATTTTCGCCGCTCTGGCCACCGTGTTTCTCTTGGCCTATTTCTTGAATTTCGCAGATTCCAACATCCGCAATGCGATCATGGAGGCGTTCTTCATGTTGCAGTGGTACGCCCAGTTCCACACGCTGGCCTGTGTTGTGCCCGCCATGTTCATCGCCGGCGCTATCGCGTGCTTTTTCTCGCCCAGCGCCGTGCTGCGGCACTTGGGGCCAAAGGCCAATAAAGTCGAAGCTTACGGTGTGGCTTCGACCTCCGGTACCGTGTTGGCTGTCTGTTCGTGCAGCGTGCTGCCGATGTTCGCCGGGATCTACCGGGTCGGAGCGGGCATCGGACCTGCCTCGGCGTTCCTGTATTCCGGCCCGGCAATCAACGTGATGGCGATCTTCCTCACCGCCCGCGTACTCGGCTTCGATCTGGGTGTGGCGCGGATCATCGGTTCGATCGTGTTCGCGGTTGTGATCGGGCTGATGATGGCAGCCTTGTTCCGCAAGGATGACGAGGCCCGCACGGCCGCCGTGATGGCCTTGCCGGACGGGCCGCCCGCGAAGCGGAACCTGTGGCAGACCGCGTTGTTTTTCGTGGCCATGATCACGTTCCTGGTTTTCAGCGACTGGGCCAACCCCAGCCAGACGATCATGGAGACCAACGATGGCCGCGTGATGCACGTCGCCGTCCTGCAAAAGACCGGCGAAATGTACCGCGTTCAACTGGAACAGCCGCTGGGCGACCAGAGCAAGGGCGCCAAGCTGACGCTCAGCACCGACGAGATCGTTTCCGAGCGGGACTGGACACCGGAAAATTATCACTGGGCCGCCTGGGTGTTTCATCATCGCTGGTACTTTGCCGGAGCCTGTTTCTTGGCCATCCTGATCATGGTCGCTGCCTGGTTCGACCGTCAGGAACTCGGCGAGTGGATGAGCCAGACGTGGAGTTTCAGCAAGTCGATCATCCCGCTGTTGTTCGGCGGCGTGCTGATCACCGGTTTCGTCGGCGCCTTGATACCCGAGGAATGGGTCGGCAGCTGGGTGGGCGGCGACAGTTTCCGGGCCAACTTGATCGCCTCGATGATCGGCGGCATGTGGTACTTTGCCACGCTGACCGAAATCCCGATCCTCGAAGCCTTGCTGGGCTTGGGGATGGGACGCGGGCCGGCCCTGGCCCTGCTGTTGGCCGGGCCCGCCTTGTCGCTGCCCAGCATCGCGGTGATCTACAGCGTAATGGGCTTCAAGAAAACCGCGGCGTTCGTCGTCCTGACGGTGATCATGAGCACGTTTGTCGGCATGGTCTTCGGGTGGTTCTTCATCTGAGCTGTTCGTTCAAGCCGGTTTTTCGTGAGGAGGATCAATGCCAGCTTGCCACGTCTTGACAAAAAGAAGAACTATCCTATCGTTAATCGGCGATGTTCGCTGAAAGGAGCGGGTTTGATCCAAAGCACCATCGATCGGCCGCGCGTCTGCTACTGCTTGGCGCCGGGAGCGTTGCAGCGCCGGGAGCGTTGCAGCGGCGGAAAGCGTTGGTAAATTGGCTTCCGGAAACCAGTGAAGCCCAGGAACCGGCCCCAACAATCCGACGGACCGCCGCTGATTCCGTCCTCCGGCTCCTCGATCAATTCTGCGGCAAATCGGAAGGGAGATAACCATTGATACGTTCTCAACAGCTTATGATGAGTAGTCCGATTGTGGAAGCGGTACGGTCCAAGTATGCGTCCGTCGCTCAGAGCGGCTTGTCGGGGAACCACGCGGGAGTCCAGGGCGTTGCCGAAGCGTTCGGATACAGCCCGGAGGAATTGGCTTCGATCCCCGCCGAAGCCAACATGGGGCTGTCCTGCGGCAACCCGACGGCACACGCCAGTCTGCGGTCCGGGGAAGTCGTCGTCGACTTGGGCTGCGGCGGCGGCTTGGACGTATTCCTGGCGGCGGCCAAAGTCGGTCCGGCGGGGCGAGTGATCGGGATCGATATGACGCCGGAGATGATCGCCCGCGCGCGGGCCAACGCCGCCAAAGGGAACGGCGGAAAACCGATTACCAACGTCGAGTTCCACTTGGCGACCATCGACCGCTTGCCGTTGCCGGACGCCGCGGTCGATTGCGTGATCAGCAATTGCGTGATTAATCTCGCCCCGGACAAACCGGGCGTGTTCCGCGAGATCGCTCGGGTACTCCGGCCTGGAGGCCGGTTGGCGGTGAGCGATTTGGTACTCAAGAAGCCGCTGCCGGCCGAGATCGCCGCCGACGTGATGGCGTACGTGGGCTGTATCGCCGGTGCCATTTCGGTCGACGCATACCGTCGCGGTTTGTTGGAGGCTGGATTCGCCGAGGTCGATGTGGTGGATACCGGGGCAGACTTGAACGCGTATGCTCAGGTGGAAAACTCGTCCGGGTGCTGTTCTGCGCCGACTTCGTCCGACTGCTGTTCCGCGCCCGCCTTGGTCAGCATCCGCAACGTCCCGTCGCCGGCGGGCGATGCGACGCCGGGGCCCGGCGAGGTCGAGGCGACGGATCTGCATGGCGGGCTCAGGGACCTCCTGTCGCGATACGACATCAACGAGTACGCGGCCAGTGCGCGAGTCTTCGCGGTCAAGCCCCGTTAGGATCGGGCAGAGCGATCGGCGGCTCAGCGACTCGCCAGCCTGGGGGCTGCCGCGGAGAGACATGACGCAAAGCTGGATGTCCGTTCGCTGGACAGGTTGGATTTTCTGCCGTCGGCACGGGGCCGGACAGCGTTGGGAAAGGAGCCAGAAAAATCTATCTCGGCCTTGCCTTATCCTGTCTATTTGGTTAAATTGCCAATAAGTTCGAGTATTATCGCTAAGTTGCCCAATGCCTCAGCGGAGCTTGGGCGTTGATTTTTGTCACATCGTTCGAGAATTTGCCTGCTAAAGGAGATTGATGATGAAACTCGTTCAAGTGCTGGGTCCTGGGTGTTCGAAATGCGAGTCGCTCAAGAAGAACGCCGAGCAAGCAGTCCAGCAGGCCGGGGTCGAAGCGACGGTCGAGAAGATCACCGATATCAACGTCATCACCGGCTATGGCGTGATGATGACGCCGGCTCTGGTGGTTGACGGTGAAGTCAAAGTTGTCGGCAAAGTGGCCAGCGCAGACGAAATCCAGAAATTTTTGACGTGATCGCCTTCAGCTTGACACCTTCTTTTCAGCCCAACAATTTTTCAGCCCAACAAGGAGACTTAAGATGGCCCGAAGTGTATCCCGACGGAAGTTTCTGAGTGCGGGGGCGGGAATTGCCGCCGCGGGGGTGGCGGCCAGTGGCGGCCGCGGGACGCTCGCCCAGGCAAGCCAGGAAGAGCGCAAGCTGAAGATCGTCGCGGTGGCTTGCAGTCCCCGGGTGGGCAAGACGACCGCACAGGCTTTACAGATCTGCCTGGACGCGGCTCAAGCGGTGGATCCGGATCGGATCGAAGTCGAATTGATCGAGTTGGGCGGTCTGAAGATTCCGGCGCACGTCGCGGTGGGACTGCCGCTGGAGCCCGGAGAAAAGGACGATTTCCCGCTGGTCGCGGAGAAATTGGGGGCTGGCAACGTGGTAGGAATCCTGGTCGGCAGTCCCGTGTATTTCTGCAACATGAGTGCCTTGTGCAAAGCGTTCCTGGACCGCTGTTTCAGCTTTCGGGCCCGTAAGTTTGCGCTGGCCAACCGCGTGGCGGGCGTGGTGGCCGTGGGCGGCGTGCGCAACGGGGGGCAGGAACTGACGATCCAGTCCATTCAGGCGGCGCTGATGTGCCAGGAGATGCTGGTGGTCGGCGACGGCCGGCCTCGCGCCCACACCGGGGCAACGCTGTGGAACAGCGGCAAAGACGATATCAGCGACGATGAATTCGGCGTCGGCACCGCCAAGAATCTAGGCCGCCGCGTGGCCGAAGTGGCGTTGAACCGTACCGTGAGCACGTAGTGCGGACGGAATGTGTGCGATCAAGGGACAATCGCCGGTCACTGATGAACGCGTGAACACCGTGTTTACGCGGGGCGCCGAGTTGATTGGAGGAGCCTCATGGAACTGAAGAACGCTTTGACGGTGTGCTTGATTTCGTTGTTTTCGGCAACGCTGGTGATGCTGATCGCGCGGACGCTCGATCTCCAGGCGGCGGCGCGGCTCGAGCCACAAATGGTTCGAATCGTCGAGGAACTCGAAAGTTTGCGCAAGCAAGGCGGAATCGCCGCGGCGGCGTCTGCGGACCGGCAGGGTCCGACGCTGGCCGCGGAGACATCCGACGCGTTGTTCGTTTATTACTTTCACAGCAAGTTCCGCTGTCCGACCTGCCGGGAGATCGAATCGCTGGCGCACGATTTCGTCCAGACGGAACTAGCGTCCGAATTGGCTTCCGGCCAGGTGGTGTGGAAGGTTGTGAACTACGAGGAACGCGCCAATGCCGAATTGGCGAAGAAATTCAACATCCAGATGCCCGTCGTGGTTGTGGCCAGGATGCAGGGCGGGGAGATCGCCCACTGGAAGAGTCTTGACGGCGTCTGGGGATTGGTCGGCAACAAAGCCGGGTACGCCGGGTACCTGCGGAACGAAATCAATCAGATCCTACGTGGGGCGGGGGGCCAGGCGGCCCCGGCCGTGTTCGACGATAGCTCGCTGACGCCAGCTTCCGCCCAGGAGCCGCCGCCGCTGCCCATGCCCGCCGGCTTGCCGATCCCGGAGTGACAACGCCGTCCGTCGGGCTTTGCCGCCCGATGTACCTGATCTGCTCGTGGTCTTCGGATTGGGATTTTTATTTTTGAACTTGCCAAGGAAAGAACGGAGATGAAACGTTTCGCCCTCAGCCTGTTGTTCGCGCACTTGGCCATCTTGTGTACAGTCAGCCTAATGCAGGCTGCTGATGTCCCTCACGAACGCGTGATCGCGATGTACTTCCATCGCACGGAACGTTGTCCCACTTGCCAGCGGATGGGCGGCTATTCGGAGGAAGCGGTCAAGACGGGGTTTGCCGGCCAAATCAAGGCACGCCAAGTTGCCTTCTATGATGTCGATTTCCAGGCGCCCCGGAACGCTCGCTTGGTAAACGCCTACCGGATCACCGGTCCTACGCTGATCGTTGCAAAGGTTGCTGACAACAAGGTAACATCGTACCGCAACCTGGACGACATCTGGCTCAAGGTCCGCGACAAAGCGGCGTTTTTCCGCTACGTGCAGGAAAACGTCAAGACATTGCTGCCTCAACAGCAAACGGAGGATTCCCCGTGACCTATGCCCTCTACATCCTGGCCGCCCTCTATCTGGGTCTGCTGACGTCGATCAGTCCCTGTCCGTTGGCGACGAATATCGCAGCCATCTCGTACGTGGGTCGCAAGGTGGGCAATACGCGACTGGTCATCCATGCGGGACTGCTGTATACGCTGGGCCGGTGTTTGTTGTACTTGACGCTGGCCGCCCTGCTGACAACAACCGCCCTTTCGATTCCCGCCGTGGCGCTGTTTCTCCAGAAGTACATGCACTTGATCCTGGGGCCGATCTTCCTGATCCTGGGCATGTTCTTGGTCGGATTGATCACGATTTCCAGCGGCGGAACGATGATGAGCGAAAGGATGCAACAGCGCGTGGACTCGATGGGCGTCTGGGGCGCCCTGCTGTTGGGGATCTTCTTTGCCCTGTCATTCTGTCCCACCTCGGCCGCCTGGTTTTTCGGCTTGGTTGCCTTGATCATGGGGTCCGAAGCCGGGGCGATTACGATGGTTCTGGCCAAGGTGGGGATCGCCTTGCCGGAAGCTTCGCTGCCGGGCGGGAGTTTTGTGTTACCACTGGTCTACGGGATCGGCACGGCGGTGCCGGTGCTGATCGTCGCGTTCCTTTTGGCGTACAGCGCGAAATCGGTGGCCAAGACCTACAATGCTTTGTCGCAAGCCGAGTGGTGGGCGCGAATGGTGACGGGGAACATCTTCATCGTAATCGGAATGTGGTTCTCGCTGGTTCACGTGTTCGAACTGCGATAGATTGTACGATCCCCGGATTGGAGAACATCACCCCGGCCTCGCACAGCGTTCTGGACGTGTCCGTCACGGCGGTCATGGCCGGAGTGGTTGTCACGGTGCTGCACTGCGTCGCACGCCAGTTCCTGGGCCGCGAAGCTCCGCGCCAAGCCTGACTTCGCGGAAAACAAGTTGCCCCGATCTTGCATCCGCCGGGAGATTCGGCTAATATTTCGTCGTTTGGCGAACGATAGAATTGTAACTTGCTTTCACAAAAGGCAAGGATGCCATCGGCGTACCCAGGCGGGTTGGAATGTTTCGTTCCGTTTTCCAAAGGACACGAATGATGAAGAGGTTGATGGCAGCGGTAGTTGCGGTGCTAGTACTTGTGGGCCTGTCGATCGGCTTGGCGCAGGCCATTCGCACGGGCGAGCAACCCCAGGCTTCCCAGCAGCCCCCCGAAAACAAGGCTGGCACCGCGTCGAACAACGAACGGACACCGGCGGCCGGAAACCAAAAATCGGCGATGGACTTGATGGAACAGGCGGCAAAGGACAACAAGTACCTGTTCGGTTTCTTCTGGAAGTCCGACGACGAGAAGACGGCGGCCATGAAGAAGGTCTTTGAGGACGCGGTCGCCAAGGTTTCGGAACGGGCCAACACGGCCATCGTGCGGGTCACCGACTCGGCGGAACGCGAGATCGTCAAGAAATTCGGTCTGGATCGAGCGCCGATGCCGCTGGCTTTGGCGATCGCGCCCAACGGGGCGGTGATGGGCGGTTTCCCCGGCGAGTTCACGGAAGAAGCGTTAGTCAACGCCTTTGGGAGTCGCTCGACCGAAAAGTGCATGAAGTCGCTGCAAGACGGCAAGTTGGTCTTCTTGTGCGTCCAAAACGATTCGACGGAACTCAATGCCGAGGCACTTCAGGGAGTGCAGGAGTTCAAGGCCTTGGCCCAATACGCGAGCTTTACGGAAATTGTGAAGCTGAATCCCGCCGATGCGGCTGAAGCATCCTTTCTGTCAGATCTGAAAATCGACCCGCAGACCAAGGTGGCGGTGACGGCCTTTCTTGCGCCGCCGGGGGTCGTGATCGCCGAGTTCGAGGGGGCGACTCAGAAAGACCAGTTGGTCTCCACGCTGCTGCAGGCCAATTCGGCATGCGGTCCGGGCGGTTCCTGCGGACCCAGCGGTTGCGGACCGCGGTAGAACGACGCGGGCGTTCACCGCGAACAAAGCCATTAGCGTTCATCAGCGTAGATGAGCGGTCTTGTCCGGCCCGTATTACGCGTCAAACGTGCAGAGGGAGGAAGACCGCTGATCAACGCTAATGAACGCGGATGAAAACGGGCGAACCTGGGATGGGAAGTCCACGTTACGCATGTCGTTACGGCTCACGGACGAGCCTCAAGAGAACCTTGTCTAAGGAAGGACGATGCGATGAAACGAGCGGCGTTGGGAACGTTGATGGTGGCGGTATTGGCATCGGTGGCGATTGCGCAGGATGGGGTGCGAACGGCGCGCCCAGGCGCCTCGCACGGCGCATCAGGCGGTGTGAGCGAGGCGACAGCGGCCCTCGATCAGGCGGCGGCGGCCCGCAAGTTCGCTTTGGTGTTTTTCTGGAAGGAACAGAGTCCTCAAACCACCAGGGCGTGGAATACGCTGCAAACGGCGGCGGGCCGGATGTCGGACTGGGCGGAGGTGGTGCCTGTCCAAGCAACCAACCCGGCGGAGAAGGCCCTGGTGGATCGTTTTGGAACCAGCCGGGCGCCGATGCCGTTGGTGTTGGCGGTGGCGCCGTGCGGCGCGGTGACGAAGGCGTTCGGCGCCGTCTTTGACGAAGCGCAACTGCGGACGGCGTTCGTCAGCCCGGGAACTCAGTTATGCCTGAAGGCTTTGCAGGACCGGAAGCTGGTGCTGTTGTGCGTGTTCGATCAGGCCGTGCCGGCGGGAACGGCGGGGCCGGCGGTGCCGCCGGGGGTTCGGGATTTTAAGGCGGACGCTCGATTCGGCGCGGCTTCCGAGGTCGTGCTGATAAACGCCGGCGACGCCGGGGAAGCTGGTTTCCTGCAAGAGTTGAAGGTAGACGCCCGGGCGCCCAAGCCGTTCACGGTCTTACTCGCGCCGCCGGGCACCGTGGTCGGCCAGTTCGATAACCGGGCGAGCAAAGATCAGTTGGTCGCCAAACTCACCGCGTCCCAGTCGGATCCGTGTGCCGGCGGCACGTGCGGGCCCGGAGGATGCGGGCCGAGGAGATAACGGGGCACGCGAAGTCGCGAAGACGCGAAGAACCGCCATTTGTGGAAGAGAAAAGGATACGTTGGGGTCGATTTTCATGCCGGCACCAGCCGGAAGGAGAACCATTCATGCGAATGTGGACGTTGGTTTGGCGGGAGATCTTCGAGCGAAAGAGCCAGTTGGTGACGAGTTTTCTCTCGATCCTGTTGGGCATCACGGTGATCGTCTCGATCAAGAACATCACTCACTATTCCGAGAAAGCCGTGGCACGGGAGATGGACTCGTTGGGGGCCAACATCCTGATCATGCCCAAATCGGTCACGCTGCAAGACTACTACGCGGCCGATATGCAAGGCGACACGATCCCCGAGGAGTACGTCACCCAGTTGGCGATGTCCGATCTGGAGGGCCTTGATAATCTGTCGCCGAAACTTTCGCTGCCGGTGACCTTGCAGGGCCGCAGTTTCACCTTGACCGGAATTCTTCCCAAGAGCGAGTTCCAGGCCAAGGCGGCCTGGTCGGGAGCCGGCATCTTCTCGCGGCCGGCCGGCTGCGGGGCGATGCCTACTCTGCCCTTTGCCGGCGACGACAAAAAGACGCTGGTGCGCCAGCGGGTGATCGACAACTTGGAGGAAGGCGAGTCGCTGGTCGGCGCCGACGTCGCGGCCACCTTGGGGTTGAAAGCGGGCGACCACCTGAACCTGCTGGACCGCCAATTCAAGGTCACCGCCCTGTTGCCGCAGACCGGCACAATCGACGATTCCCGGATCTTCGCCCATCTGCACACCGTGCAGGACCTATCGGGCAAGGGGCCGGTGGTCAGTGTGATCGAGGTCGTCGGCTGCTGCCAGGAAATCTCCAACGGCCTGGTAGGCAAGATCAACCGCTTGCTGCCCGAGGCCAAGGTGGTGACCATCACGCAGATCGCCGATGCGCAGATCAAGATGAACCACATGATGTCGCGGCTGTCCGCCGTCTTTCTGGCGATCATCGTCGTAGTCGGCGGAGCCGGAATTGCGAACTATATGTTCGCCAACGTGTTCGAGCGGCGGCGCGAGATCGGGACGCTCATGTCGCTGGGTGCCACCTCGCTGCTGATCCTGAAGATCTTTCTGGCGAAAGCCCTCCTGCTGGGAGCTGCCGGTGGAGTCGGCGGCTACGTGCTGGGAACGGTGTTGGCGGTAGTGCTCGGTCCCAAGTTGGCCGGCGTTCCCGTGCTGCCGATGCCGCTGCTGGCCGTCTGGGCGATTCTCATTTCGGTGGGCGTGACGCTTGTTGCCAGCTATATCCCGGCCCGCCGTGCGGCCCGACTTGACCCGTGTGCCACTTTTCAGGAGATCTAAACGATGCTGCGAATGGACAGCGTTTCCAAAAAATACCTGCATCGCGGTCAATACGTGACCGCCTTGGACAATGCCAGCGTGACGATTCCCCGGGGAGATTTTGTGTCGCTGGTGGGGCCCAGCGGCAGCGGCAAAAGCACGCTGTTGTTGATGCTGGGCGGGATGCTCTCGCCCACGTCGGGACAGGTGTTCCTGGAGGGGGAATCCCTGTACGCGCTCAGTCCCAACGGCCGCGCCGAATTGCGCAAGCGGAAGCTGGGGTTCGTGTTCCAGACCTTCAATCTGGTGCCCTATCTGACGGCGCTGGAAAACGTCCAGGTTCCGCTGTACTTGGCGGGCGTAGAACTCGCCGCCCAACAGGAGCAAGCGACGGCGCTCTTGGAGCGGCTCGGGCTGGGCGAGCGGCTGCATCACAAGCCTTGCGAATTGAGCGTGGGCCAGCAGCAGCGGGTCGCATTGGCCCGGATGCTGGCCAACGATCCCGCCGTGGTGCTGGCCGACGAGCCTACCGGCAATTTGGACCCAGACACGAGCCGGCAGATCATTGAGTTCTTCGAGCAGATCAACGACGAAGGCAAGACGATCGTCATGGTCACGCACGACCCGCGGGCCGCCGGGCGGGCGCGGCGAACACTGCGTCTGGCCGACGGACAGATCGTGCCGGAAACACTGGCCACGGAGCAGCTGCATGTCGCTTGATCCGCTCCGACGCTTGACAACCATTCCCGAAGCGGCCAAGAACGGCCATGCTTTCCATGCTTGGCCTCACGCCGCCGACGGGGAAATGATGCGCGAATTCATGGCGATCACCAGGGCCTTGGCCGACGAGCAGCGGGTGCGGATGCTCCTGGCCCTGCGGCGGCAGGAACTGTGCGTCTGCCAGATCGTCGAAGTCGTGGGCTTGGCGACGTCCACGGTCTCGAAGCACATGTCCATCCTGAAGCAGGCCCGGCTGGTCGACAGCCGCAAGGAAGGACGGTGGATCTACTATCGGCTGCCCTGCGCCCAGGCGCCGGCGTTGGTCCAGCAAGCTGTGCGTTGGGTCTGCGAGCATTTGGAGAACGATCCGCGGATCCTGCGGGACGAGCAGAAGATCGAAGGAATCCGCCAAGTCGAGCCCCACGATCTGTGTGCCGCCCGGGACAACGGCCAGAGCTGCGGAAGCGAGCCTCGCCGCCGGAACGTGGCGGCTCGTCCGTAGGATCCAATCCGCTGCCACCGGCCGCTCGAACACGCGAGACGTTCTGGCTAAGCAACCGGAAGATTGCCCGCAACCGTAGTGTGCGGGAACCATTGCTGCGTGCGCAGGCAGATCTTGACCAGCATCAGCATCACGGGGACTTCGATCAACACGCCGACCACCGTCGCCAGGGCGGCGCCGCTGGACAGACCGTACAGCATGGTCGCGGTGGCGATCGCCACCTCGAAATGATTCGACGCCCCGATCATCGCCGACGGCGCTGCGTCTTCGTACGTAAATCCCAGCAGCTTGGCCAACCCATACGTAATCACGAAGATCAACACGGTTTGGATGAACAGCGGAATGGCGATCCACAGAATGGTCAGCGGGTTGGCGATGATCGTTTCGCCCTTCAAGCTGAACAGCAGCACCAACGTCCCCAGCAGGGCGATGATGGAGACCGGCGTCAGCACGTGCAGGAACTTGGCCTCGAACCATTGCCGGCCTTTCGTGGCGATCAGCCACTTGCGGGAATAATACCCGGCGACCAGCGGTAGGGCGACATAGATCCCGATCGACAGCAGCAAGGCTTCCCACGGAACGGGCATCTTGTTGACGCCCAGCAGCCAACCGCCCAGCAAGCCATACAACACCAGCATCGTCAGCGAGTTGATGGCCACCATGACCAGCGTGTGGCCTTGATTGCCGCGGGCCAGATAGCCCCACATCAGGACCATGGCCGTACACGGTGCGATGCCCAGCAGGATCGCCCCCGAGATGTACGAGCGGAACAGTTCCACCTCCGTGCCGTCCTTGACGATCTCTGTGCCCGGCAGCAGGTCGCGGAACAGGTAGCCCATGAAAAACGTCGCGATCGCGAACATGGTGAACGGCTTGATACCCCAGTTGACGACCAGCGTCAGCAGGACCGGCTGGGGACTCTTGCCCGCCCGGACCACCTCGGCAAAATCGATTTTGACCATGATGGGGTACATCATGAAGAACAAGGCGATGGCGATCGGGATCGAGACCACCGGAGCCTCGTTGACGTAGATCGACATGGCATCCAGCGCACGGGCCAAGCCAGGGGCAAGCTTTCCCAGAACGATCCCGCCGAGGATGCACAACCCGACCCAAATCGTCAGGTATCTCTCGAAGACATTGAGTTGTTTGGCGCGTTCCGCACCGTTCACTTCCGTAGCCATGAACGCGTTCTCCAGTGTGATTTTCGGCCCTTGACCAAAAGATTGATAGCGCTAAGAGTTGAACTTCCGGCCCGCTGCGGGACAGGTCGCGGCTTGCCAACGAGCCACAAACGCCAATCATATCGCTGCTTGGCGAAACGTACAAGTGCGGACAAGAGGACTTCCGGCGATCCGCGCCGGAAGCAGGGTAGCAAACCATGCCCGACGAGCTTGCCGGTAATTCAAGCGAGAGGGGGGCATGCGATCTTTGGTGGGTCTTGACAGAAAAGACTCACGATCCTATCGTGAATCGGCGATATTCGATAACATACCAACGGGAGTGGATGGCATGTTGATGACTTCAAAGGCTGAGACTGCGGCGGATGTTTGCGTTCGGTCGGCGGGCGCGACCGAGATAGATCACGAACTGGCCCGATTGGCGAAGGCGCTGGGACATCCGCTCCGCATTCAGATCGTGCGATTGCTCGCCACGCGGACGACTTGCGTGTGCGGCGAATTGGTGGGCGAACTGCCGGTGGCGCAATCGACCGTATCCCAGCACTTGAAAATCCTGAAAGAAGCGGGCTTGATCCAAGGCACGATCGATCGGCCGCGCGTCTGTTACTGCTTGGCGCCCGGAGCGTTGCAGCGGCTGAAGGCGCTGGTGAATTCGCTTCCGGAAACCTGTGAAGGCCAGGAATCGGACCCGACGATTCGACGAACTTGCCGCTGATTCCATCCGCGGCTGCTCGTCCAATCCTGCGGCAAATCGGAAAAGTTCGACCTTGACCGTGGTTTTCGACAAGCCGCGGTACGCGGAAGTACAGCTGAAAATAACCGTCTCCATCCGCGGCGACATTCTACTGGAGCCGTCGGGGCTTGACTATGGCGAGGTCGAGCAGGGAGCGGAAGCCTCGCGCACGTTGACGGTGACGCATTTCGGCAATGCGGACTGGGAAATCATCGATGTCCTCGCAAATACCGAACATATCGAATGCGAACTAGGCGAACGCGTTCGGTCCGGAAGTCGCGTCTCGTACCCGTTGACGGCCAAGCTGAACGCCCGCATGGCGGCAGGCAGCCTGGGCACGCAACTGATGCTGGTAACCAACGATCCCGGTGCGGAGAAGATCCCCGTGATGGTCGAAGGAAGCGTTCGGCCGTTGGTATCGGTCGCCCCGGCGTCCCTGTATCTTGGTTCGCTACGTCCCGGCCAGTCGATCAGCAAGCGTCTGGTCGTGCGGGCGCCCAAGCCGTTCCATATTGAGGCGATCAATACCGACTGCGATTGTTTCGACTTCTCGTACGCGACCGGCGAGGCGAAGACGTTGCACTTGGTGCCCGTCATTCTGGCCGAAGGCCACATTCACCGTAGCCTGGGGCAACGCCCTAGGGACAGGGGCGAGCATCCGTTGTTTGGCCGAAGGCCATATTCACCGTGCTGCGTAGGGCAAGGTGAGTATGGCCTTCGGCCAAATAGGCCGGACGACACCGTGCCCCTAGGGCATTGCCCCAGGCTAAGCCCATCCTACTTGCGGATTCGCACAACTTATTCATGGGTTCGAACTGCGATAGGTTGCGATTCCTCGCAGGGCATCAGGTTGCACCGCGGCGAATGATGCGGTATATTCTCTTGTTCTGCTGCATCCTCGGCGGTTTTCGGCGTGCTCGGCTCAATTGACCCCAATCAGCGACGTGATGAACAACGGCATCTTTTTCGACACATTCTGCTTGCTTTGCCCGCAGGCCACCACGATCGGGTGCGTTCACCGCCTGTTTTCACTCACGCCGCCCTAAACGTTTTTTGCCATGCAGGGTCGCGTGAGCCTTTCGAGCGAGCGGCCCCTCTTGACGCCGGATGTGCCGACAATTCCTCGGCTTGTTCCAGGCGGGTTGTCCTTGATCCTTGTTCGCCGCGTGTTCATCCGACCGCCCGGATCGGCGAAAACAATCCTGTAGTCCGCTGAACACGCCGTCAGCGCACTGCTTACCGACGCTCATCGGCGATCGGCCGACCGCAGGTTTCGAGCGAAGCGAATTCCACGCGGACCTTGCGTGCGGCATAACGCGAATCCCTCATTTGCACATTTCCCCCATAAGACAGAAAATGACGAACATCTCTTCGACGATTCAGCGCGAGGCGTCGCGACGCCGAACGTTTGCGATCATCTCTCATCCCGACGCCGGAAAAACCACGCTGACCGAGAAACTATTGCTGTTCGGCGGCTGCATCGACGTGGCCGGGGCCGTCCGCGGGCGAAAGACGCAACGCGCAGCGACCTCGGATTGGATGGAACTCGAGAAACAACGCGGCATCTCGGTCAGTTCCACGGTGCTGGCCTTCGCGTTCGACGGCTATCAGGTCAATCTGCTCGACACCCCGGGGCATCACGATTTCAGCGAAGACACCTATCGCACGCTGATGGCCGCCGACTGTGCGGTGATGGTCATCGACCTGGCGAAAGGCGTTGAGTCGCAAACGGAAAAGCTGTTTCGCGTCTGTGCGTTGCGGCGAATTCCCGTGCTGACGTTTGTGAACAAGGTGGACCGTTACGGCCAGGAGCCGCTGGCGATTCTCAGTGAGATCGAGACGAAACTGGGGATCGAGCCGATCCCGCAAAACTGGCCGCTGGGAACAGGCCTGGATTTTTGCGGCGTCGTCGATGTGGCGACCCAGACGGCGCATCTGTTCGACGAGAAGACGGGCGATCGGCGGATCGGCTGCCGCAGCATTCCGTTGGCCCTGCTGGACGATGCCGCCGCGACGGCGCGCAGCCTGGCCCAGGCCCGTGAGGAGATCGAGTTGCTATCGGCGGCAGGTGCGACGTTTGACCGCGATGCGTTTCTTGCCGGGCGAATGTCACCGGTCTTTTTCGGCAGTGCCTTGACGAACTGGGGAGTCGAGCATTTCCTGCGCGGGTTCCTGACGCTGTGTCCGCCGCCCGGCGCTCGCGAGAGCGATGCCGGGCCGGTCCAGGCGGGGCGGCCGGAATTCGCGGGGTTCGTGTTCAAGATTCAGGCCAATCTCGATCCCCGTCACCGGGACCGGGTGGCGTTTGTACGGGTGTGTGCGGGACGTTTTCAGCGCGAGATGGAGGTACTGCATCCTCGTTCCGGCAAGAAGCTGCGGTTGCGGCGCGCACATCGCGTGTTCGGCCAGGAGCGAGAGACGATGGACGAAGCCTTTCCCGGCGATATCATCGGCCTGGTCAATCCGGGCGAATTCCACTTGGGGGACACGATTTGCGAAGGCTCGCTGCTGAACTTCGAGCCGTTGCCGCAGTTCTCGCCGGAGTTCTTCGCGTTGCTGAAATGCTCGGATACGGCCCGCCGCAAACAATTCGGACGTGGTTTGCAGCAGCTGCTCGAGGAAGGCGCGATCCAGATGTTCGTCGACCCGCGGGCCGCGCGGGCCGAACCCATCTTGGCCGCCGTGGGCGAGCTGCAGTTCGACGTCGTGCGGTTCCGCCTGGAGAGCGAGTACAATACGCACACCGAAATTCATTGGCTGCCTTTCAAGCTGGCCCGCTGGGTACACGGCGAAGCGGATCGGCTGCGGGACCTCTACTTGCCGTACACCGCCAGGCTGGTCCGCGACCAATTCGATCACCATGTGGTGCTGTTGCAGTCCGCCTGGGACACGGACTATCTCCAGCGTGAGAATCCGCAAGTCGAGTTCTCGCCGATGCGGACTCGCCCCCTGACGCCGGGCCTCGTGCCGCCGTCCACGTCAGAACTGGCGGGCCAGCGGGAGATCGCCCGATGAGTAGCTCGCTGGTGCAACCAGCGTCAATGGATGAATCGGCCCCCAGCCAGCCGTGCAGCGGTCAGCGTTCGTTCTACTACGGCTGGATCATGCTGCCGCTTGCGATGGCGGCCTTGTCTTGTTTCCCATGGCATGGCTGCTGTTCCGCAATCGCCCGGTCGAGGTCGGCCAGCAGATCGACGGGGTGGATGTTCGTCGCGAACACGCCGGCGCAAGCGCTGGTTGCGGGCGTCGCCTTGGGGATCTCGCAAGGGATCTATTTCGGGGCGACTCACCCTCTGTGGGCCCGCTATTTCGGCCGCCGGCACTTGGGAAGGATCCGCGGTACGCTGATGACGATCACGGTCAGCTCTTCGAGCCTGGGACCGTTGCTCGCAGGGCTGACGCGGGATTGGCAAGGCAGTTTTACGTTGGCGCTCATCCTGTTCGCCATCACCCCGCTGCCGATTGCCGTCCTTTCCCTGCTGGTGTCATCGCCGCGAGCGTGTTCCCAGTGCCATCTAGTTTGAGCGGCAAAATGCTGGCACCAAACGGGATTTCTGATGAACTGTGTGCCGATCATCAAATCACACTTTCCCACCCCGCCCCGATTTGCGCCTCCCACGTCGTGGGAGGTCTCTTGGCCGAAGGCCATCTTCACCGCAGCCTGGGGCACAGCCCCAGGAAGCAAAGACGACAGGAAACGTTTTGGCCGAAGGCCATATTCAGCGTGTCGCATTCGCCCGGGTGAATATGGCCTTCGGCCAAAAGATCCATGCGGGGCGCCAGTCCTGGGGCGTTGCCCCAGGCTACGGTGATCGTAGGCCTTCGGCCAAACAGAATCAACGCGAACGCAACAGCCTCCCAGAGGACAGAAACATGACTTTGGCATTTCTCGCCCGTCCGCAAAAAAAACTCGAATTGCCCTTGCATCTGGGCGATGACAGGGTATTATTGAGACCCAGTATCACTTGCTGCCTTCGACCTGCGAATCAACGCCCTTCGTTTTCCGCTCTTGAGCCCGAACATGAAACAAACAGTCGTCCGGGGCCCTCGCCGCTCGCCCGCCACGCTGGTCTGCCCTTGCTTCAATGTCAATGAGGCGGAAATTGGCGATGCGGTGGACATTTTAGGCGCGACGACCATCGAGGAGCTTACGGAGCTGACCGCAGCGGGTGGCGGCTGCAGAGGTTGCCACGGCCGGCTCCGGAAAATGCTCTCCGGCGTCGCGTCTGCCTGTGCTGACGAGCGGTGCAGCGAATGTGGCTTCCACTGGGCCCAATGCACTTGCCGCTCGGCAGCGGGTTTTCTTGACAGGGTTTTCGCCGCGCAGGCTGCGAGCTAACGCCGTTTCCTGTTTGCGAGTCCTGCGCCCCGGCGGGTCAAACGTCGCCCATCCGCTGGGCTACGTAATGCTCGATGCCGACGTGCTCGATCAAGTACAATTGCGACTCGCACCAGTCGATGCTCTTCTCGGACTCGACAACCATCCTTTCCATGAGGTCGCGGCTGCCCGCATCTTTGGCCTCGATCGCCGCCAGGATCGCGTTGTTGTAGGTCGCCACGCCCTTCGTTTCCAGCGCCAAGCTGTCCTCGATCTGCTCTTTGACGCTGGCGCCGGCCTTGATGACGTCATACCGAGCGATCTCCGGCACGCCATCCAGATACAGCACTCGTTCGATGACCTCTTCGGCGTGCTTCATCTCCTCGATCGATTCTTTGTAGAAGTGCTCCGCCAGCTTGCGAACGCCCCAGTTGGCACACATCTTGGCGCAAATGAAATACTGGTTGATGGCTGTCAGTTCGATGGTCAACCCTGCGTTCAGAGCTTCAATAATTTTGTCGTTGCCTTGCATGGTACTCCCCTTGCTGGAATTGTTAAAATCGCCGGTTCACGGGAATTCTAGTCGGATAGGCCCCGGCTACAACCTTTTGGCCTTTTCTTGAGACCCTGTCTTAACGGCGCTGCGCTATCGGTGCTCCCCGGAGGGCCCAGTGGGAACCGGCCAATCCCGGCGGAGGGCGAGGCGAGGGTCGAACCGCAGCACGACCTTGTCTCCTGGACTCCGTATCAAGAGAAATCCGCTCGGGTCTTCCGGAATGGCGAAGGATTCAATCTTGCTGGGCCCGTCGCATGTCCAGCCAGGATGGTATCGATACCGCAGCACGATCGCGTCCGCGTCGCCATTGGGAAAGGCCGCGATCCGGTTGATCTCGGCGACCACGTCGCCCGAACCGAGTAGAAATCGGGACGCATGACGAGAGATTTCGAAGGCCCGATACCCGCCCACTTCTTCGCCTGTCTGTCTGGTCAGCCGTTGGAAGAACGTTTGCCAATGCTCCGAGTGGACAAACACCCAATCGATGCCGAAACGCTCGATCGACGCCCGCGCCTCGTGCTGGGTGATGCCGGGGAAATCCCGGTGAAACAGTCGCTCCGGGTTGAACTGTACGGGATCGGAATGATCGGGAAAGGCGCTGGAGATGACCTCGCGTCCGATCACCATCGGCAGCGCCATCGTGATCGACGTGCCCGAGGCCTCGGCTTCGACCAGCAAGCGTTCCCCAGCACGGGTCTTTTCCTGTGCGAAGCGGATCAAAAGGGGGGCGTCCGGATGCTGTCTTAACCGCGGGCCGAACGAAGAGACGGCGAGGATCAAGACAACGACGGCTGCACACTGGGATCCCCATCGAAACGGGGACGGCGACTTGATCGTCCGGTGAATCAGAACGATCAAATAACCGCCCACGAGGGCCAGAATCAAGCAGGCGATCGCGACGAATCGGATCGGTTGCAGCATCCGCGTCACTGACCACGAAGATCCGAACAGCGTCAGCATCAAGCTGACAAGCAAGGCCAGACCGAGGGCGATCGCCGTGATCCAGCCGTGCTGCCGCGCCAAATGGATCCACGCGAGGACCGATGCCGATGCGGTCAACAGATACGCCAACAGCAGGTGCGGAGCGAGGTAGTCGGACAGCCTGAAGTCCGGGCCCCAAACCCAGTAGGGCATGGCGAGCTGGACTTCCGTCGCCCACGGCGGAGGCGGCGCCTGCAAGCCGTAGAGCAAAGGCACCAGCCAGAAAGAATTGACTCCGGCGATCACCAGGGGACTTAGCGCGGCGGCGATGAACCATCGCCACGTCAGGCGACTGGCCACGACCGAGAATATCAGCGACGGCAAAATGACCAAGGGGCCGAAAGGATGCACCAGAAAGAGCAAACTGCCCGCGAGCGTAGCCGCGGCGCAACGGCCAACCGTTGGTGCCCTCAAAAACCTCAAGTACGCTGCCAGCACAAGAATCGCCATGAAACTGGAGAGCTGAAAAGCGCTCAGTCCTTGCCGCAGGAAGGTGCCAAACGGCGGCGCAAGCCAGAGCATGGCGAGCGCCAAGACCAACCCCCAGGCGACCTCCTCGATCTCGAAGCGGAGCACATAGCCAGCCGCCGCGAATGGAACAGGCAGTAGAAAAATGGCCAGCCACGAAAACCAAGCTACGACTTTGCCAGCGGAGACGTTCGGAAACGCCAACGCGACGATCGACTGGGGCACGGTCCCGATGTCCTGGGCCGGATGCCTGGTCTTTCCCGCGCACAATGCCGGATCGCAAGTCCACCACGGCGGGTCGCTCTGCCGCAGCGCCTCGCGATACGCGTGGACACGGTGCGAGTGGACGGCGTAGTCCTTGGCCGCCAGAAACGGCGCGGCGTCGATCTCGGCGGGCGGCAGGAAGCGGCACGTGGCGGCGGCATGCGCCAGCACGAGGGCCACAATCACCCAACCAGACCTTGGCAAAGTCTGGGGCTTCCGAAATGCAAATGAGACGGTCTTGCCGTTGTTCATTGGTGCGGCTTTAGATGCTTGTCCAAAAACATCAGCACGTCCGGTCGAAGATCTCGCTGCTGGGGCTGAAGGTGGAAGCTGTGGGGAGCGCCCTCGATGACGATCAGCTCACTGGGCAGGCCGATCTGCACGGCCGCTTCGTGAAATCGCGCCGACTGATCGAGCGGTGTGGTCGTGTCGGCGGTGCCGTGCAAGATCAGCATGGGCGGATCGTCCTTGGAAAGCTGTTTGATCGGCGACGCCGAGTCCCACAGGGCCGGCGCCGCGGCCTGTGGCTTGGCGAACATGGGCAGGTTCGGATAAGGCTTGGGCGGCACCTGTCCCTCCCAGGAGGCGGCGCAGTGGGGATACATCGGCACGGCTGCCTGGATTCGGCAAGAGTACTCGGCATCCTCGCCGGGATCGAGTCCCGCCTCCGGGCAGCTCACCGCCAGGAGGGCGGTCAGATGCCCGCCCGCCGAGCCGCCGATCGCCCCGATGTGTGCGGCATCAAGTTGGAAACGGGCGGCATTCTTGCGCAACCAGCGGACCGCCCGCTTGCAATCCTGGATGTTCTGGGGAAACGTCGGCGAGCCGGTCTTGGCCAGGGCATAGTTGATCGACATGCACACGTAGCCGTGCGAGGCCAGCGTGGTGCCGATGTTCTGTTCGCGGGCCGCGCCTTTGTCGCCGCCCGTCCACCCGCCACCGTGAATAATCACGATGCCGGGATGCTTCTTCCCCGGTTCGAATGCCGGCGGCAGATAGAGATCGGCCTTCTCGGCACGCTCGGCGGCGAGATAGACTACGTCTCTCTCCACGCGGACGGCGTGCTGGTTCGGGTTGGAACCGGGTTCCGCGGCCCGTAGGGCGGCGAGCTGCACGAACAAGACGGCAGCGACACCCAGGCTACTGATCGCTTTCATCGCAGGGTCCTTTGGCAAAATCATTCGCGGTGGCCGAGAACGGGTTGCGTACCAGAATAACACCATTGCAGGCGTTCCGCCAAGTGTGGACAAGACAGCGACTTGCTGGCGATACGTACCTGACGGAGAAGACCCGCGAACGGCTCAGTCCAAGGCCGAAGCGGGTGAGGCCTTTTGAGTGTTGGGCAAAGGAAGTGAAACGGTCCGGCATCAACGGTTCCAGGGTGAACCTGCCCCCAAAGCAGACAAATCCAACGTCATCTTCATTCTGGCGAACGAGGGGGGGCAAGCGACGTCAAGTGCCTGGGCGGCACGATTTCTAAGTTCACGATTCCCTATCCGGCGGTGACCGGAACGAGAAATGCGCCACTGCCCGACAACAATACTGTTCGTCGGGGAAGGTTCTGATCGGTACGGATCCGCTATACACTTCTGCGCAGGCTCCATCCGCGGTCGGTCTGCTGAAATCCGAGTTTGCGAAACAGGGCCAGCGCCGCCGAGTTGCTTTCCTGGGTTTGGACTTCGACCAGCGACACGCCGTTGGCCAGCGCCGCGCGCAATGCCTCGCTTGCGAGAAACGTTCCCAGGCCGCGGCCGCGCAGATCCTCGCGGATCCGCAACTCGGCCAATCCCATCGGACCGGCATCCGAGTTGCCGAGCAGACCTTCCCGGCCCCACGCCAGGACGGACCCGCATGCCTCGCCTTCCCCGCGCTGAAACAGCCGATGCCGGACGCGATCGAACGGGTCCATCGTCCAAGCCTCCCACCAGGACGCGCTCGGCGGATCGGCTTCCGATTCAACGTGGAACTGTCGGCGGAGTTGCAGCTGTTGGCGGTCGACGAGCGGTCGGAAGCCACCCAAACGTCGCTGGAGAATGATGTGCCTTTCCACCTCGGCATAGCCGGCGCCGCGGAACAAAGCCAGACTGGCCGCATCCGATTCCAGCACGCCGGGCGACTCGCTGCCGCCGTACAGGCCGAGATAAAATCCGTTGGCCGGCTGCACGCATCCGGCCCACAACGTGCGGGCGCCGCGGCCGATCAGGTACGCCTCCGCCTGGTCCAGCAGTCCGCGAGCAATGACTTCCTGCAGCGGGTGATCGGCGATCACCAGCAGGTAAACGGCGCCCGTTTCGGTGTCCAATCTCGAACCGTCGGCGTTAACTCCCGACCCGGCGTGCGTAAAACCACAAACCTTGCCATCCTCCTCGGCGACGAGGAAACCGCGCCGGTCGAAGAACGGCTTGCCGAAGACGCACTGTTCCAGCAGGGCCGCCGTCAGCGGCTGCGCCAGCGCGCGCCGCTCCCGCTGGCTATTCCACAACAGAACCAGGGCCGGCACATCAGTGTTCAGGAAAGCGCGGTAACGGATCATTCAGTCACTGCCACGAAGATGTTTTGCCCCTCGATTTTGACGGAAAACCGCGATTGCTGCAACGCGGGGTTGGCCTGGTGCCGGCCGGTGACGACGTCGAACTGCCAGCCGTGCCACGGGCAAGTCACCAGTTCGCCGCATAGACGGCCACGGCCCAGCGGGCCGCCTTGATGCGGGCAAATGCCGTCCAGCGCATAGAACCGGCCCTCCACCTGGAACAAAGCGACGATCCGGTCCTCGACCACGAACTCGCGTGCCTCGCCCGGCGGGCACTGTTCCACGGTGGCGATAAGGTGCCAAGTCGGCATAACCTGCTCTTTCAGTTCGGGCCAAGGACCAGAGGCAAAGCCCGTTCGTTGCCCATCGTACGAAGCGTTCGAAGGCGTCATGCCGCCGAGCGCTGGGCGGGCGGCGGGTGCGCGGGCGGCGGGTGCGCGGGCGGCCCTTGGACGGGCGGCCCTTGGACCACGGTCCGCCCGCTGCGGTTTGCCTTGGCCGGCGGCTCGCCTTTCCAACGCCGATGCACCCACCAATATTGTTCCGGCGCGGAACGGATGATGCGTTCCAACGCCCGATTGTACCATTGCGTCAGCGGCTTGACGCCCGCCAATTCATCGCGGGAGATCTGCGGATCGACAGCCCCTTCGCTGCCCAATTCAAAGTGCAGCGGACCGCCGATGCGTTTGCCGTAAGCCACGACCAGCGGCGCACCGCTGACCAACGTGAACAAGGCGACGGCTTTGTGACACGATGCCGGACGCCCCAGAAAATCGACCCAGCATCCTTTTGGACCCGCACTCTGGTCGCCCAGCAGAGCGATCACTCCGCCCGAGCCGAGCACCGCTTCGACCTGCGCGGCGCTGCCGTCCTTGGGCAAGATGAACTGGCCGTTCGCCCGGCGAAATTCGTTCACGTAACGGTCCAAATAGGGATTATCCAATCGCCGGGCAATCGCATAGGTCGGAAAGCCCAACAGGCCCATCATAAAGGACGACAACTCGAAATTTCCGAAATGCCCGGACACAAACACCGAGGGCCGCTCGTCCAGCAGATACGCTACCATCTCCCGCTTGCCGCGGAACTGGAAATAACGCCGCCAGTTCGTCTCGTGGATCTTTCGCGGCGCGTGGGCGATCTCGCAGACCATCAGGAACAAGTGCTCCCACATCTGCCGCGCCAAGTCGCGGCGGGCGCCGTCCGGCCAAGCGGGAAAAACATGGCGGAGATTGTCGTCGACAACCCGGCCCCGCAACCGCACGACGTCACAGGCCAGCCACGCCAGCAGCCGGGAAGCCGCATGACAGCTCTCCAGCGATAGGGCTTGAATCAGGCACACAAACAATCGCACGAACAGATAGACCAGCCAATCCGTCAGCCGTTTCATGTCGCCGCCTTTCTCCCTACCGCTTCGCTTTGGCTTTCAAGACCGGGTCGCCGCTCAGCGGCAACGCCACGCTACGACCCGTCTCGGCGGCCTTATAAATCGCCAGGATCACCTCCACCGACCGCCGCCCTTCCAGGCCGTCGATCTGGGGCGGAGAACCGCTGCCAATCGCCTTCAACACGTCCTTGAACATCGCCGTGTGCCCGTGGTGGCCGATCGCAGCCGGGTCCGCCGCGCCGCCGCCCGTCTGCGTCTTGCCGGCCATTCGTTCCAGCAACGCTTGGTCGCGCGCCGTCGGCTTGGCAAAGGACCACGTCTTCAGGTCCTCTTCTTCCAACACCGCCGAGCCCGCCGAGCCGTGGATCTCGATGCGTTTCAGCGCGCCCGGAAAGGCGGCCGTGGTGGCTTCGATGACGCCCAAAGCTCCGTTGGCGAATCGCACCGTCGCCATGGCCACGTCCTCGACTTCGATCCGCTCGTGCGCCAGCGTCGCCGTGTGCGCGGTGACTTCGACCGCCGGCCCCATCAGCCACAGCAACAAATCCACGCTGTGGATCGCTTGATTCATCAACGCTCCGCCGCCGTCCAGCGCCCAGGTGCCTCGCCACGCGCCGCTGTCGTAGTACTGTTGGGTGCGGAACCATTTCACATACGCATCGCCGATGGTCAGCCGTCCGAACCGGCCCTGTTCGACCGCCCGTTTCAACAGCTGGGACGACTCGTGGAACCGCGATGGAAAAATCGTCGCCAGGGCGACGCCGGACGCTTGGCAAGCCTTGATGATGGCGTCGCAGCGTTTCAACGTCACTTCCAGCGGTTTTTCGACGATGACGTGTTTTCCCGCCTTGGCGGCCGCCAACGCCGGTTCCATGTGCGCCCCGCTGGGCGTCCCGATCGTCACCACGTGCACGTCCGGGTCCGCTAGCATCGCATCCAGGTCGTGATAAGCTCGGCAACCCACCTGGGCCGCCAAGCGGTCCGCCGCCTCGGGACGTGTGTCGAAACAAGCCGCCACCTTGGCGTTGCGAATATCCGCCACGGCCTTGCAGTGAAAATTGGCGATCATGCCACAGCCGATAATGCCAAAACCAGTTGCCATCGCCCGCCCCCTTCGTGATGCGAAATCTAGGAATTGTAAGGCCGTATTATAATGCGATCTGCGGAATCCGAAACCCTGAATCGGCGGCTGCACCAGTTCCTGCCGTACCCTCGGTCACACACCCGAAGATCCTGGGACCAAACGATCGCCTGGAACAGCCGGTCCACGGCCCGGCCCGTTCAACCGCTAGACCTCCGGCAGCTCATACCCTGCGCGGCGCGGGCGACTCAGCAGGGCGGCCGCTTCATCGTCCCCCAGGATCTGCTCGTTCTTGCCATCCCAGCGGATCGTCCGTTTCGTCTGATAAGCGATGTTGCCCAGGTGGCTGCACACGGTGGCCTGATGGCTCTGCTCGAGGTCCACCGGCGGCTGTCGCCCCTGTTTCACACAGTCCAAGAACGTCCGGTGCCACGGACCGTCCTGAGGCGTGGGGCCCGCCTTTTCCGCCGGTTGTTTCAGGTTCTTTTCGTCATACACCTCGTACCCGAAGCGGTCCAAGAGCAAGGTGGCCTGGTCTCCGTAAAAAGCGATCCCATGATCGAACGGGCGGGAGAGTTGCGAGGGGAATTTGCTTTGTCCGCGGAGCCCGTATTGCAGCAAGAAATCGGGAAACTCCCAAGTGGCCTGGAGGGTGTCCGGGGCATCACCGAGGTCTTCGAGCACAAACTGGTCTCCCAGGCAACTGGCCCGCCGAGGCGACGCGACCTGCATGGCCCAGAGAATGATGTCGATATGGTGCGGGCCCCAGTTCGTCATCATTCCGCCGCCGTAAGCAAACCAAAACATGTGCGCCAGCCGGCGCGAGTCGAACGGGACCAGGGGCGCGGGCCCCAGCCAGCGGTCCCAGTCCAGGTGGTCCGGGGGATCGCCTCGGATCACAGGCGTCGTCCAGCCTTTGCCGAACTTCATGCAATTCCAACATTCGACTAGGGAAATGTTGCCCAAGCGTCCCGATTGAACGATTTCCACCGCGGGCGGGTAATGTTCCTGGCCGCGCTGCTGCGTGCCCATCATGGCGATGATCCCGGCCTTTTTCGCGGCCTGGACCATAGCGCGGCCTTCGACCACGGTATGGGACAGCGGCTTTTCCACAAAGATGTGCTTCCCGGCCTGGCAGGCGTGGATGAAGGGCAGCCCATGCCAGTGCTCGGTCGTGGCGATCACCACCGCGTCGATGTCCTTGCGATCGAGGATCTTCCGATAGTCCCGCTCCCGATCCGGCTTGCCGCCGAGAAGCTGATAAGCGTCGTCCAGGCTCTGGCCGTTGACGTCGCAGATCACGGGGATCTCCACGTCGTGAAACTTGCGGAAGACCGGCATCAGCTGGCGTCCGCGCCGGCCACAGCCGATGATCCCCAGCCTGACCCGTTCATTGGCCTCCGGCGATCCGGGCTTGGCCGTCGCGTCCGACTCTCCCCGAACCGAGCGACTTGCCAGCCCGGCCGCCGCCACGCCGGCAGTTGCCGACAGAAACTCTCGCCTCGATACCGCATCGCTCATCGTATCGCCTCCCCGTTGAGTTCTTGGCCCGGCCTCGTTAAAGTCGAACGATATTCTATCTGCCCACTTGCTGCAAAGGAAACCGGCGCCATGCCCCACGCCGCCCGCACCAAAATCGTCGTGCTCGTGACCTCGCTTGCCGCGATGGCCATGATGACCCACAACGCACCGGCACGCGAGATCCATGTCGCGAAGACGGGAGACGATCTTCATGCCGGCAGCTCGGAGAACCCGTTTTTGACGATCGGCAAGGCGGCGTCGCTCGCCGAGCCGGGAGATACGGTGATCGTTCATGCCGGAACTTATCGCGAATGGGTCCAGCCGCCGCGCGGCGGGCGGGACGAGACCAGCCGCATCGTGTACCGGGCTGCGGCGGGTGAGGACGTGCTGGTCAAAGGATCGGAGCAAATCACCTCGTGGGTATCGCAGGGCGACGGGATCTGGATGGTCGAATTGCCGAACCGCTTTTTCGGCGATTACAACCCTTACGCGCTGAACATCTCGGGCGGCTGGCTCCTGTACGGCCAGTGGCTGCACCGCGGCGACGTCTACCTGGACGGCGAAGCGTTCCGCGAACAGAAGAACCTGGACGAGGTGAAACAGCGGGAGCAGAGTTGGTGTTGCCAGGCCGCCGAGGACAATACGACCATTTGGGCGAATTTCGGCAACGCAGATCCCAACGCGCAGCTGGCCGAAATCAATGTCCGCGAAAGCGTGTTCATGCCGGCGGAAAGCGGCCTGAAATATATCACCGTGGACGGTTTTCATCTGCTGCACTCGGCCGAGAACTGGCAGCCTCCGACCATTGCGTTGCAGACGGGGACGATCGGGCCGCGCATGGGCCAGCACTGGATCATCGAGAATTGCACCGTCACCAACGCGCGTTGCGTAGGCATTTCGCTGGGGCACGCGCCTGGCGTGGATTATGCCGACATCGAAGCCTTTGGCGCCCACATCGTCCGCCACAACGTGATCCGCCGTTGCGGCCAAGCCGGAATCGCCGGCCAAAAGGGTGCGACGCTTTGCCTGATCGAAGGCAATCTGATCGAGGACACCAACTACCGCAAGGAGTTCGGCGGATGGGAGACGGCCGCCATCAAGTTTCATGAATCGGTCGACGCGGTGATCCGCGGCAATCTGATCCGGGGCGTCTATTTCCAACAGTATGGCGCCTTCGGCATCTGGATGGACTGGGCCAACCAAGGAACGCGCATCTCGGGCAACATCGTCTACAACACGCAAGCGGCCAGCGTGTTTCTGGAGATGAACCACGGACCGATCCTGGTCGACAATAACGTGCTTGTCGGACAGGGCGTCCGCAGCAATTCCGAAGGCAGCGTGTTTGCGCACAATCTGCTGGTGGACTGCCGATTCGACATGAGTTCCGACACCGGGCGGTCTTCCGCGTACTACCAGCCGCATACCAGAATCGTCGTCGCCCGCAAACATGGCATCCCGTCCGACGACAAGTGGTTCAACAATATCTTCGTGCGCCAAGGGCTGGAAGGCGTCAAGCCGGCTTCGGGCTATGTGTCGGATTACAACGTTTTTCTAGAAGGCGCCCGGAAAAGCTCCTTCGGGGATGAGCACAGCCTGGTCGACTCCGCGGCAGCCCGCTTCTCTCGCGAAGACAATCCCTTGGGCGTTTTCATCAGCCTGCATGTCAACGAGGCCCTGATCGGCCTGAAAGGGCCGTGGGTGGAAAGCGCCTTGGTCGGCGTTCTCCCAACCGTCGGCCAGGCGATCGAAGATGCCCGCGGCCAGCCTGTGCGGGTAGACATCGACTTGCTCGAGCGCCCGCGCGCCGCCCCCGTCGCCGGCCCGCTGGCGAGCCTTACGCCCGGCGAAAACACGCTGCGCTGGACCGCCAAAAAGCGATAGCAGCGTGAGTCCCGCCGGATTTCTGGCCGTGTCTAAGATTCGGTGAGAGATTTCGAATGCGCTTGCGAGGATTGAACGATCGGTACGAGAAACGGTCTTAGCACAGCGTAGTGACCCGCGCCGTCGTCGCGTTTCCACGACTTGCCGGCTCGAGCTACGACGATGTCCAAGGACGGAATCACGACGATCAAGCTGTCGTACAGTCCCCACGACCAATACGCATCGGTCGGCACATCCTGGAGCGTTTTGTCCGCGTTGTTCCACCACAGCAGGCCGTAGTGCGGTGCGGCGTTGCCGTAGGTCTCGGGCAATCGGACAGGCAGTGTCTCATGGCCGGGCGGCGTTTGCGGAGCCAGCTGGGCATACTCGCGCGTCAGAATCTGCCGACCTTGCCATTAGCCTTCGCGCAACATCAGGTAGCCGATTCTGGCCATCGCATCAACGTTGGCGTGGATCCCCGCGCCGAACTCCCGCCGCGCCACGCCTTCGATCGTTGCAGGCCGGTACGAATTCCGTCGCCGAAGGCCGGCTTTGGCTCGGGATCGCCGACGCCATGTTCCAGCGCCAAGCCGCGTATTTCAAACCGTATGAAGACTGCAACGGGTAACCAATGGCTCACCAACGGGCACCTGATGCGGTACTGCCTCGCGCGGCCCGATCCGCTTGTGTTTGAAAACGGCAACGGGGGGCGAATTATCGACTATTTGATCGGCACGATGGACAACCTCGGCTATCAGGTGCCCTACGGCGATACGGGTTCGTGGCAATGCTGGAACAGCGAGATGATTTGCCTGGACATGTTCGCCTATGCCACCGGTTCGTCCGAGGCGCGCTGGGCCGCCAACCGGAAACGGGCCGTCAAGAACACCCTGGAAACCCATGCCTTCTATCAGCTCGAACCGGGCGCGCCCCCGGACCGGTTCGATGGCGTCGTCGTGTGGCCGCTCGAGCCGCAATATGCCGCCACGCACCCGGCCGCGGACCAGCCGCCGCTGGAACGTTGCTTCGACAAAATTTCCTTCCGCGAGGCGATGCACCCGGACGCCGCCTATCTGCTGTTGGACGGACTGAGCAACGGAGGGCACAAACACCTGGACGGAAACAGCCTGCCCCGTTTGACGTTGTTCGATCGGATCTGGCTGGCGGACAACGATTACTTCAAAGCGCCCGTCAAGTTCCACAACTCGATCACGGTGTTCCGAGACGGCCAGTCGGCGGCCATTCCGCCGTACACGGAACTTGTTGGCGCCGGCGAGTCGCCGCGATACGGCTACAGCCGGACCAGGCTGGCGAATTATGCCGGGGCCGATTGGATGCGTACCATCATTTGGCTCAAGCAACAGCAGGCATTCGCGGTTCTCGACCAACTGACCGCGCTCGGCGACGACGAATATCATTTCCGAACGTTGTGGCATGGCGTGGGTGCTGCCAAACTGGGCGACGACGGTATGCTGCTGACGCAGAATGGCCCGAGCCTCTGGATTCAGATTGCGCGGGGGCCGGTGCTGGAACTGCACGACGACCTGGAACTGGGCGCGAACTGGCGCGGCTACGCGCATGCCGAGCCGGTAGTGCGGTCGCTGGAAGCGGTAGCGACGGTCAAGTTGGCCAAGGGCGATTCGTACCTGTTCGCCAGCGTGCTGCACGGCAACGCCGACGGTGTTGCCGAACCGTGGGGGATCGCCTTCCTGGATCGTGCCGACGGCATCAGGCTGTCGACGGCGGAGGGCGTGCTGGACCTGGTGATCGGACTTCCGCAAGGCCGCACACTCGATGACAGCTTCGACACCGACGCGGAATGCATCGTCGTATCGGACAGCGGCTTGACCCTGCTCGGCGCCACTGGCGCCCGGACCGATCGCGACGAACTGCTGAAGTCGGCGAAGCCTGCCAGCGTGGACCTGGACACGGGTCGGGCAACTGATGCGATACGGAAGCTGTCCGTGCGTCAGCCCGTGCCCAACATCGTGGCGGCTGCCGATGCGCCCGCGCATGCCATTCAATGGTGCATTCGCGCAAAACCGGTTGCCCGCGGGAACGCAACGACGAATGCGATGCCGTGGCGTTTCTCACGCTTGGCCTCCGCGTCGCTGGGCGAAACGGGCGAGGCGGACACCGTGCTGGCGGCCACCACAGACGGCATGCTGTTCGTCCTCAACGCGGACGGCTCCACGCGATGGAGTTTCGAAGCGGGCACGGCGTTGAACGATGTCGTTGCCGACGACCTGACCGGCGACGGGAAAGACGAAATCATCCTCGCACGTCAAGACCACCACGTCCAAGTGCTGAACGCGACCGGCGAGGAACTCTGGAAACGGGCGTCCGCGCAAGCACCGAATTGGGCTCCGAGATCCTCCACATCCTTTTCGATCGCCAGTCTATCATCGTCGCCACCGCCGACGGTCAACTCAGGAGGATCTCGGCGAATTGAGGCGAGTTTCGCCGGTGAGCTTCGCTGGACAGCGCCACGTCATGGCGTTTCGTTGCGTCCGGTTTCCGCTGCGCCCGCTTTCCGCTGTGTCCGGCACCGGCAGGCAGGGGCTATGCCTTTTCGGAAAGCGCCCGGATCAGTTGCTGTCTGTTCATCTTGCTGCGGCCCGAGATATTTTTTCGCTGTGCTCGTTCCAGCAGTTTCTGTTTGGTGAGTTGAGCAAACCGGGACTTCGACTGCGGCGCCCGGCGGGGCGGCTTTTTTCCATCCGAGCCTTGCAGGCTGCGGCGAATGGTCTCCAGCAAGTCTGCTTGCCGGCCCGCAGGCACTTCCTCGTCGTCGATGTCTTCGTCCGCGGGCGGCACCGGCGCCTCGAACACATCCTCCCCTCGTTTTCTCTTGGCCTCGACGAGTTCGCGCAGCCGCTGCGTCGCGTGATCCTCGAGGGCTTCGTGCGGCAAGTCATCACGGGAGTGCCGTTGCACGAGTTTCGCCAGTTCGACGACATCGCCTTTCTTCACGCGTTCCGGCGGAGGCAAGCCGACGTCCTCGGGGGTCCGCAATTCGTCCTCGAATCGCAACGTCTCCGCGCACAAGATCCCCTGCTCGGCAAAAATCGCCACCAGGTACTCCTTGTCTCGCATCACAAAGGTGGCTACCCCGGCGCGCCGGCTCTTCGCCATGACCTCCGCCAGCAGCCGGTAAGCCTTGGTAGAATCGCCGGAAGGGGCCAGAAAGTAGGCGCGCTCGAAGAAAAAGGGAGGAATTTGTTCTTGACGCACAAATCGCGTCAGATCGATGTCGCGAGATTTTCTCGGGGCCAGGGCCTCCAAATCGCTGTCCTCCACGACGACATACCGATCCTTCTCCGTCTCGTAACCACGGACAATCTGTTCCGACGGAACTTCGCGATCGTGCTCTGGACAATAGTACCGGCGGCTCAGCGGCGTTCCGTCTGCGTCCAGCATTCGCAACGGCATTCCGCCTCGCCGGGCTGCCGGATAGAGGTACACCGGCACGCTGACGAGACCAAACGTGATCGTGCCGGACCAGAAGGGTCGAATGGCGGGACGCTCCTGGTGCTCTTTGTTCGGCGGGCGCCCTTTCTTGGAAGGGCGCTCTTTTCGCGGCTTTTTGGCCACTATTGCTATCCTTGTCCGCGGTTATCTTGTTCGCTTTAAGCTGGCCTTCAGCACGTCGGCGAGCGAGCCGGATTCCGCTGGTTCTTCCGGTTCGTCCCGCTCCAAGGTCTCCCCCCGCTGCTTGGCCTCAATCAACGCGAGGACTCGCTGCCGGTGTTCGTCGTGGTAATCAGCTGGTCGGAACGTATCATCCAGGCTCTGCAGCAACTGCTCTGCCATGCGAACTTCCTGCTGTTGAAAGTTGCGGCCGGCCGGCGCTTCCAGCACGGAGGTTGGAATGACTTCGTCCGCGTGGCGCACCGTGATCAGCGCCAGGTATTCGTTTTCGGCGCGCAATGCTCCCACGTATTGTCTACGGCGCATCACCCAACGAGCCAAACCTTCTTTCTTCTCGTGCTGGAGCGCCGCAGCCAAAGCAAAGTACCCGCGATTGTCACCGTCGGGCCCCAGGAAGTACGGCCGTTCATACCATTGATGGTTGATCTGATCCGGGTCGAGAAAACAAAGCACGTCGATATCGCGGGATTCCTCCGGCTCTAACGACGCGAGTTCCTGCTCGCCGAGCATCACGAACACACCTCGTTCCACCTCCGCCCCGCGCCGAGCCTGTTTGTAATCGACGGTCTCGCCCGTGACGGAATTGAGGAGTCTCTGGCGCACGCGAATCCCATCCTGATCGTGAAGTAAATGAAAATGAATCCGCTGATCCTGTACCGCGGAGTACAGCCGCACGGGCAAGCGAAAGTCGTCGCAACGGATGATGCCCTTCCAGATCGCGCGAGCTGCCATCTCTATTCCTCTGTCGATTCGTCTGTCGATTCGTCTGCCGATTCGTCTGCCGATCCGGTTTCCGCTTCGATTTCACAGCGCGAGCAGAAGACGAGGCGAGATACCTGCTCGATGACGACACATTCCGGACAGACCGCCGCATCGCAGATATGGCAGCGGAATTCCGTTCCGTGGGCATAGATCTGCGAACAATAATTGCACGTTTCCTCGCCGTCGAGCCACCATCTCTCGGGCATGACGCCTCTACCTCGTGGACTTACCTCGTTGCACGGATCGCCTTTATCAACTCGGATTTGTTCATCTTGCTACGGCGCGGGATCTGTTTATCCGCAGCCATGTTGTACAGCTCCTGTTTGGTCCGCTCTTCCAGCGATGCCCTCGGGTTGCCCGTCCCCTGGCTTTGCCGGTTTGGTGTTCGGCCTTCTTTGCGCCTCCGTTTGTTGACTGTTCGCGCCGCGATCTCTTTCGCTCGTCGCTCGGATGCGCCGCGTTCTTCAGAACTCTCTTTGATCTTTTCGTACTGGCGTTCGTCTTTGCTGCTCCACGAAGGCATGGCATGGTTCCCTTGTATTGTGCAACTCCGCCAGGGGACGCATCCCAGCAGGCGGCGTTAAAGTTGATGAAACAAAAACCCGAGCGGCCACGGGCCGAACTCTTATCGGCGTGGCCGCTCGACAGCCTCGCCGCCGTGAAGTTCGGCGGCGGTGCAAACGAGAGCGGACGTTTCTCATTGCCTCAGGCGTATTGCGCCTGGACGTTGACGCTCGCTTCGGCGATTTGCGTCAGCTTGCGGTCCGTCTCGCTTTCTTCGTCCAACGTGTTCTCCAGCAGGCGGGCTGCATCGTGGTAACCCAGGTGCTGGGCAAACGTACGAACGGTTCCGTACGCGGCGATCTCGTAGTGCTCGACGCGCTGCGCCGCGGCGATTAAGGCCGCGTCGCGCACGTCGGCATCCCCCTTGGCGTCGATCATTTCCTCGCCTTCGGTGATCAGGCCTTTCATGGCCGCGCACGCCTCACCTTGCGGCGTCCTGCCCACGTGGGCAAATACGCTCTCCAGCCGCTGCACGTGCGTTCGCGTCTGCTCTAAGTGCTCCTCGAACGCCCGCCGCAGAGCCGGATTGCTGGCCGCCTCGGCCATCTTCGGCAGAGCGTCTATGAGGCGGTTCTCCGCGTCATACAAGTCTGCCAACTGATCGAGAAAGAGATCGTCCAGCGAATCAAACGTTTTGCTGGTCAACCAACCCATCTTGACCTCCCGTAACACAAAGCCCGCCCGGCGTCGCCGGCCTGTCGCAGATGCAACCGGCACCGCGCGATCTCCAAACAATTGTCACGCGCGTCTGGCCCGCGTTCCCAAGCCTGCCGCCGGGCAGTGAATAGAAATCCCAACGTCGGCCAGACTAAACGTTCCTGGCGGGACGGGTGCAAACACTGTGCCAGCACCGGCTCGCCATAAACACCGCAAAACGCCGCTTGTCCGCTGGTTGCGTGGCGGTCGAATTGGCGGGGATTCAGCCACGACGAGTCTTGGCAGCGCGTTGCAGCAACGACAACAAAAGCTTCTCACTGGCGTCCATCCATTTGCTGGCGCGGGGTGTCTGCTGCGGGCAGAGGACGCCGAAGTCATGGCCGATATAATTCTCCAACAGGAGCGGGTGAACGTAGTAATTGCGGCAGATGGTGGTGGAATTTCCCAAGGCAGAGGCGGCCCGACAGACGGCTTGTTTGACCGCTTTACGCCGCTCTCGTTCCGAGGCCAGCGAGCGCTGCTCGTACAGCTGCTCCAGCACCAGGACGGACGCCTTCCATGTGCGGAAATCCTTCGCAGAGCACGCGATCCCGGCGGCTTCTTGAAGGTAATTGTTGACGTCCGCCGAATCGAGGCCCTGGTACGTCCCGGCGCCATTCAGGTATTGGAACAACTCCTGGCCGGGAATCTCCTGGCACGCGTTTAGCGATTTCGCCAATCGGCGATCGCTCAGCCGCACTTCCTGCAAGACGCCGCTTTTGCCCCGAAATCGCAACCGGATCTCGCTGCCTTTCACCCGCAGGTGCCGGTCTCGCAAGGTGGTCAAGCCGAATGAGCCATTCTGACGGGCATACTCCTCGTTACCGACGCGAATCATGGTGAGATCCAGCAGCCGAATCGCGAGCGCCGCAACCTTGGATCGACTCAGCTGCCGGCGCCGCAGATCCGCGGCGACTCGGCGCCGAATGCGAGGCAAAGCCCGGCCGAACTCGATCAACCCCTCGAATTTGGACAAATTGCTCATTTCCTGCCAGCGGTCGTGATAGCAATATTGCTTGCGGCCGCGGTCATCTCGTCCCGTGGCTTGAATGTGGCCGTTGCGAACGGGGCTGATCCAAACCTCTGTCCAGGCCGGCGGAATCGCCAGCCCTTTGATCCGCTGCAGTTCGGAGGCATCGGTAATGCGGCGTCCCCGCGAATCGAGATAGTAGAATCCGCGCCCGGCGCGCCGGCGCCGGATCCCCGGCGCGTCATCGCTCGAGTAGCGAAGTTGAGCGTTGACCACAAGAGCCCGGGCATCGAGAATCACGGAGGTGGACCTCTGTTGTTGCCTTCTGGGGACGCTACGGTGTTTGTACGCGGAGCAACGTCCTGCTTTGTCGAAATTCGAAACGGACGTTCATCTCGCCTGGATCTGTTCCTACGGCAAGTTTCCTGCACACCTCGTGCCCAAACGCCCGTGGGGAGGAAACGCCGAGTCCGCTAGCAGGCAAAAAACGTCGTCCTAATCGCGAAATATCTGTCGCTCTGCTAGAATGCAAAACGCCCCCAGCGGCGAACGGGTTGCGTTACGTGTTTTGGGCCGAGCCCCATTCAACGTTGCTCTGGGAATGGTGCGACTCACGGGGCCATGGTCTGGATTCGACGACACAGAACAACTTCTTAGGAGAACGGAAAATGCCTCGTTTCCCACGTGAAACCATCCGAAGATCCTCGCGGTTCTGTACGGCGCGAATGACCCGGCGGCAGCTGTTGACGACGGCCGTCGCGGCCGGTGCGGGAGCGATCGCCGCGCCCCTGGTCCTGCCGTCGCGACTGTTCGGCGCCACAGCCCCCAGCAACCGGCTCAACATCGCGGCCGTGGGAACAGGCGGGCGTTGCCATGCCCTCATGGCCGAGATCCTCAGCCAGGGAGAAAACCTGGTGGCGTTGTGCGACGTCGATCAGCGTCGCCTCGCCAGTGCGCGTCAGGGCCTCGCCGGCAAAGTCGAGGGTGGCGACCAGAGCCTGGAGAAAGTCCGGCTGTACGAGGATTATCGGAAACTGCTGGACGAGGAGAAATCGCTCGATGCGGTGGTGCTCGCTATCGGCTCGCGCTGGCATGCGCCGATCTCGGTACGGGCGATGCAGGCGGGCAAGCACGTCTACTGCGAGAAACCGCTGGTCCGTACGATCGCCGAGGCTCGCGAATTGATGGAGCTGACGCCGCGGTGTAACGTCGCCACCCAGATGGGCACCCAGGGCGTGAGCAGCAGGGCCTTCCGCCGCAGTGTGGAAATCATTCAGGCGGGAGTGCTGGGCCCGATCGAACGGGTCTATCTATGGTCGGACTACTGCGGCAAGTTTCCTCCCAGTCAGGATCGTCCCTCGGGCGAGGATCCGATTCCCGAGGGGCTGAATTGGGACTGCTGGCTGGGACCTTGTGCCTGGCGGCCGTTCAAGGCGGGGGCTTACATGCCCGGCTGTATCGCGACCCAGAACTGGCTCGATTTGTGCAACGGCATGTTGTCCGGCCAAGGCGCGCATACATTTCAATTGCCGGTCCGCGCGCTGAAACTGAACCCGCCGGTCCGCGTGACGGCCGAAACCGCCGAACCGGTCAAGGAAACCTACGTTTCTCAAGGCTGCTTTCGTTTCGAGTACGCCGCGCGCGACGGACTGGCGCCGGTCACGCTGTGGTGGGGCGATGGCGGCACATATCCGCCCGCCGAGATTACCGACGGCGTCAAGAGCGTGCGAGGCCAACTGCCGAACACGGGCTGTCTGTTCGTGGGGCAGCGGGGACAATTGTATGCCGATGGCTGGGGCGTGGCCGGCATTATGAAGCTCGACGGCGACAAGCAATGGCGCGGCGTGTTGAATCACGAAGCCGTCCAGGATTTGCCGCTCAGCGTGCCGCGACTCACGCAGGACAATCACATGCAAGAGTGGTTTGATGCGTGCAAGGGCGGCTCGGCGACCTACAACGACTTCCAGGTCGGGGCCCGTGTTTCCGAAGCTTATTTGCCGGGTATTCTCGCGCTGCGGTTGGGGCGCTCCATCGAGTGGGACAGTGACGGCATGCAGGTCCGCGGCGCGCCGGAAGCTGAGCGTTGGATCCAAAACAACTACCGCACGAAGTGGCTGACCTGACCGTCGGCCGGTCTTTCCAAGTCGATCCGCAAGAGGTTCATAAATGTCTCGTTGGCCCGGACATCAGAGCTGGGAACGCAGCAAACCGGCGGCCCGCTCTTTGAGCTTGTCGGTCCACGGACGATGCATCCAATCTTCGAGAGTCACGCGACGTGACTGTGCTATGTCGCATTCAAAGACCTCAACTTGTTCGCGGGCAAAGTCCGCATCGTAGACGTTCAGGTTCGCCTCGTCGTTCAGCCGGAAGGACCGATTGTCGAAGTTTGCGGACCCGATGCTCGTCCAACACTCGTCCACGATCATCACTTTGCAGTGGTACATCGTCGGCTGGTACTCGTAAATCTCCGCTCCGGCTTGCAGCAGCGGTGTCCAGCGCGAGCGGCTCGCCCAGCGGGTGATATGGGTATCGGTGTGGTTGCCGGGAAGGATGATCGCGACCGTTGTCCCGCGCCGGCGCGCGTCCACTAGAGTCCGCACGGACAGGTCGTCCGGGACAAAGTAAGCGCTGCCGATGCGGATACTCCGCGCGGCCAAGGCGATGGCGAGCAGATACATCAGCCGTGCGCTCTCGCTGCCTTCCGACGGCGAACTCATGGTCACTTGGGCGCGGTGGGAGGCGGCCGGGGCGAGTTCCGGAAAGTACTCGTCGGTGTGCAGGACTCGGCCTCGCGTCTTGAGCCAGTTGTCCATAAAGGCGGCTTGGCACTGGGCGACGACCGGGCCTTCGATCTTGAAATGCACGTCGCGCCAGTGGTCGGGGTCTTGGGCGTTTCCCAACCACTGGTCGGCGATGCCGGCGCCGCCCGCAAAGCCGATCTTGCCGTCCACGACGAGGAGCTTGCGGTGCGTCCGATTGTTGGCACGTGCGATGCTGTACCATCGCAACGGATGGTATCGTTCGACTTCGACCCCCGCGTCTTTCATGAACTCGAGGAGCGTTGGATCCATCTTCTTCGTTCCGAGCCAATCCAGCAGCACATGCACCTTGACCTGGGCTCGGGCTCGCTCGGCCAGTGCCTCGGCAAACCGCTTCCCGATCTCGCCCGTCCAGTAGATGAAGGTCTCGAACGTGACCGTGTGACGGGCCGAGCCGATGGCATCGAGCATGGCGGGGAAGAATTCGTCCCCGTTGTTCAGCGTGGTGATCTTATTCCCGCCCAGTGCAGCCGGAGGAAGCAAGCTGGTCATCGAGCGGATAAACTGCTCGTCGCCGACGGAGAACAAATGCTCGATCAGGTACTCGACCTTCTTCTCCGGCGAGGCCAGAAAGCGGGCGACGAGCGACACCAGGTACGAAACCATAACGGTTGCGATGATGACGAGCCACGTTGGCATAAGCTACGATCCCGTTGCATTTGCTGCCAGTTCTCGCTTGGTCCCGATCGATCCTCGTTCTTTTCAACGTCCGTCGAAACGCTCCAGGATTGCCATGGCGGCTAAGAGAACGAAGCCGAATACAAACACAAAGCCCCAGCGCGGAACGTGAAGGACTTCGGGTAAAACCAGCTTTCCCCGCTCGCCCCACTTCTCGACCGTCCGGCTCAACGGCGCTGAGACCAAGGCAAACAAATACGAGCCCGCCAGCAGGCCCGCAATGACGGCGATCGCATCCAAGTTGCCTTGCCCCAACGCCGCAGCCCCTGTGCCGGGGCAATAGGCAGCGAGCGCGAAACCGATGCCGAAAATCACACCGCCGAAAATGTTGGCAGCATAACGGGTGGGCTTGACGTGCAGCTCGACCCAACCCAACGAGTTCATGGCGAGAACGCCCACCATTCCGACGACAATCGCCGACAGCATGACCTTGGCAACGGTAAAGTCCTCCAAGAGAAGCACGCCTATCAGGATGTGGTACTTCGCCACACCCCCTTTTTGCAGCAGGAATCCGAAGGCCACTCCGAACACCAGTCCGAAAACCCATTGCCGTCCGAGCGACTGGCTCTGCTTCGCGTCACTCATCATCATGCCTCGCATCTGAAAACAAGGATCACCATCGAAACAGGAGCATGGCGATCGGGACGCCGCCCAAAAAGAAGCAGAACAGCGCGATCCAGGAGCCGACCGACAGCTGCAGGGCGCCGCTAATCCCGTGGCCACTGGTACAGCCGCCGGCCAATCGAGCGCCAAACGCCATGAACGACCCTCCCGCGAAACCGGCCAGCAATCTCGGGCCAAGACTGCTTCCAAACTGTGCCTCCCACATCGGAGGAAGCCAGGAGCCGGTCAGCTCGCCGCCCGTCCAAGCCGACGCAAAGGCGCCGATCACAATCCCCAGCACCAGCATGACCGACCATTCGATTCGAGGCGGAGTATCCCGATAGAACTTCAGGGACTGCGTTGTTCGAGGCGCCGCGGCCTTGCCGATCAATCCTGCCAGACGAGCGTAAGCCGTCGAGGCCCCCAGCGGCTGGTTGGAAAAATAGAACGTCAGCCATGACAGAACTCCGATCAGCGCCCCGGCGAAATAAGGCGACCAGGCGGGTCCGGAGTAAGCCAGCGGGTCCGTGCCCGGCGTTTGCGCGATGGCGGCGATCGGCGCCGCAACGACCGATGCGGCCGTGATCAGCGAATTCAGCACGATGCGGCGGCGTCGGGCTATCATCCTCACTTCTCCACGGAATACGAATTCACGGCGTTGAGAAACCGGCCAAGGATCGGCAAGGAAATAACTGTCGGGTTTTCAATGTGGTCATCACGCTCCGCCGTGATGACATTGTCGTCACGGCGGAGCGTGACGACTACAATCTTGGCGACACTTATTTCTTTGACGGTCGCACCTGCCCAGCATTCCACGCCGGCCGCACGGGCCGGCGTGGAATCATTGGCCATGGACCGAATCAGCTTATTCCCTGCCGCCTACTTGCGCGGCATTTGCTTGACCAGGTCTTTGCATGCCTTCTCGCACTTGCGGCATTCTTCCGCACAGAACTTCATATGCTCGTCGTCCGGGAACGCTTCGCACGCCTTGGCGCAATGCTCGCACGCTTTCGCGCACACATCGGCGATCAATCCTGCAAACGGCCCGTTACGAGCGATGATCTCGGCGGCGGCCGAACAGATCGTCGCACAATCGCGACAGGTTGCGAGGGTCTTCAGGTGTTCTTTCTTGCCCTCCTGCAACATGTTCGCACAGTGTGTCGCACACAGATCACAGGCTCGCTGGCAGTCCGAGCAGGCCTTGGCACACTCTTGCAGGGCGGCGTTCATCTCCTTGCTGCCCATCTTCTTGTGGTGTGCCTTGTCATGACCTGCCTTTTCATGATCTGCCTTTTCATGATCTGCCTTTTCATGATCTGCCTTTTCATGAGCTGCCTTTTCATGAGCTGCCTTTTCATGCTGTGGCTTCTCTTGTTGGGCGAACGCGATCAGTCCGAGGACCGCGAACGTCACCAAGCCCATACCCACAAACTTCAGAGTCTTCATGGAAATCCTCCTTATGCCGAACTGCCAACTCGACGCCAGCGACAAACATTGCCGTCTCGACTCGAGCGACAGAAGTAGCCAAAAAACTGTCCGTTGCTTTCTTGATAAAGCCCTCATGCCACCCGCGCGCCGTTGGCGAGCTGGCCGTCACGAGCCTTACCGAGTTGTCGATCGACACGTGACAGATCTGCAGATCGCCGGGGGGGGGGCCGCAAAGGTATTAAGGAATGCCCGCCCTTTCGGTTCCACAGCAGGATTTTTCGCCCATGGTACTTGCGGTGTGTTGGGCACCGCGATCACCTTCCCCTTCGCCGATATCTTCGCCGCTCAAGTCACGATTCGCAGGTCCGTTCACCACTCCGCCAAGACGGTCAAAGCGAGAGCCGTGGCAGGGGCAATCCCACGTCTTCTCAGCGTCGTTCCAATGCACGATGCCTCCCAGATGCGGGCAGACTGCCGAGCGCTCGTGAAGCGTTCCCTGCTCGTCGCGATACACCGCGACCTTGGTTAATCCGCGGCGGATGACCGCGCCGGAACCCGGTTGAATTTGTGCCGGCGACTCGACGTCTCCGCTGGTCAGCCAATCGCCATACTGCCGGGCGACGTTGAGATTCTCCGTCACAAATTGGCTTAAGGCGTGCAGCGTCTTGCGGGAAGGGTCGTAGAGTTTCGCCCAGGGGTTCTCGCGACCCAGGACAAGATCGGTCAAAAGGATGCCCGCGATCGTGCCATGCGTCATCCCCATGCCCGAGTCGCCGGTCGCGATAAAGACGTTCGGCTTGTCGAGCGGATTGCGACCGATGAAGGCCAGCCCGTCGATGGTCTCCAGCACCTGGCCCGACCAGCGGAATCGGATCTCTTGGATCATCGGAAATCGCAATCGCGCCCAGGATTCCAGGCGAGCGTACGGATCCGCTCGAACTTCGGCCTGGCCGGTCTTGTGATCCTCGCCGCCGACGATCAAGACGTCCTCCCCCGCGAATCCGCTCGGCTCCGCCATGCCGATTTCCGGCGCCAGCGGCTGAATTCGCACATAGTGGTAGGGATCAAGCGTATCCCAGTGAAGGGCTGTCGCGACCGACCCGCGCGGGACGATCGCACCGATGGCATAGGTCATGTAGGCGGCCTGTTTGGTGTGCATGGCCACCAGGTCGTTGACGGGCGAATTCGTCGCCACCACGACGGCATCGGCGGTGACGGTCCGGCCATTGGAGGTCTTGATCCGTGCCGGTGTGCCGCCCTGGATCGTCTCGGCATGCGTGCTGGTAAAGATGCGCCCTCCGGCGCGCTGCAGGGCTCCCGCGAGGGCCGTCAGATACTTGAGCGGATCGAACTGCGCCTGGCGGAGAAACCGCAAACAGGGCCCGGTCTCGAAGGGCACCAGCGGCGCGTGCGGCAATCGTTCGACGCCGCTCAATCCGGCCCGATGAACAGCCGCAAGTTCGCGATTCAGCAAGTCGGGAGATTCGCCGACCGGAACGAAGAGATAGCCGTCCAGCCGGACGAAATCACAGGCGATCTGCTCGTCGGCGACGATGGACTCGATGCGGTCGATCGCCGCCGTATGGCTGGCGGCGGCGAGTTTGGCCCCTTCGGACCCGTGCAGCCGTTCGATCTCCACGTAGCGGTCGTCGATGGCATTGCTCAGATGGGCCGTCGTGCGCTGCGTCTGCCCGCCGCCGATAGCGCCGTCGTCCAGCACGACGACCGATGTGACCTGCTTGCTCAACAGATAGGCCGTCGTGATCCCCGCAATTCCGGCCCCGACGATGCACACATCCGCATGGATGTCTTCCTCCAGTGCGCTCGTGCTAGGCACGGAAGTCGTCGCCATCCACAAGGAGACGCTTTGTCCTAAGTTTTCCTGTGACATGGTTTTGCCTTTTGAGGAGAGGGATTCGGATCCCCGTTAGACCAGTTACTCAATTTCTGCCGCACGGCTGAGCGGCTCGCAGCTTACGCTCGCTCCTCTTCATCCCCGAAGACGGAAAAAGCCGACGTAATGGAACGCCCGCAGGCATTCGACCACATCGGCTTACTCGTCAACCACACACCACTGGCAGGCTGCGATTGTTCCAATCATCTGACATCTCCCATCGACTTCTCAGCAGAACTGCTTTTCAGCTTCCCTGCCGGTCCGCCAAACCGCGAGATTATATGACCGTGCCGGGAAAAGGCAAGGATTGCCGAACTCCGAGGACGCATGGAACGGAGAGGCTGTAAAATTGGGACAGGCACCTGACGGATTTGGGATGGGCTTTGGCGTCGGGGGGTGAAAAAAAAAATTTTTGCGCGGGAGGGTGAAAACAAACACCCCGGGGGGGGGGGGGCCAAATTTTATTTTTATAACCCCCCCCCCCCCACA
>Ga0351864_10081_pt1 | contig 53981 bp, 36 predicted proteins | sample TotcelHFGM3001L9_FD_206758 | JGI IMG/M metagenome (GOLD analysis project Ga0351864, IMG submission 206758) | Enriched cells from coal bed in the Powder River Basin, Montana, United States - Total cells FGM rep2 HSBNCT.FGM.300.1.L9 ... | reverse complement strand
CGCGAATGACGGAAGTCTGGCGACTTCCGCTACGATCTGACTTCCGCTATCAATGCTATGACGTCCACGAGGAGAGTCATGCCAGGACCGGAATGACGCGCTACACGCCAGTTTCCTCTGCCTGATGATAACGCTGGACGCAGACCAGATAGGTCGCGTGGTGTCGGGCCGGAATCGACCGCAACGGCAGGATCTCGTGCCGCGGCCCCTGCCGCGTCAGGTCGATCTCGACCAGCGGCACTCGCGCCTGGGCCAGATCGAATGCTATTGAAACCGCTGATGAACGCTAATCGACGCTGATGATGAACAAGCACAAACATTAGCGTTGATCAGTGTTCATTAGCGGATAGGCAGGCTCGGCGTCCACAGCGTGCGCCGCCAGTGCGGCGTTGTGACGGACGATAAATAGGTTCAACAAATGGCAAGCGAATGGAGGCAAACGAATGACCAGGCAAGAGAAAGGCAGAGCACTTATCTCCTCTTCAGTCACACGCTTCCAGCAGTGCGCGGCGAGTGGACATCTCGGGATATTCGGCGGCGAGTTGCGCAATGGCCGGGATGCTGCCTGGGTCAGCAATGCGGCCGAGCGCTTCGGCGGCGGCATAGCGCGTATCGACGGCGTTGTCGAGGTTGCTCACCACGGCCAATAGCGCCGGAACCGCCCGCCGGTCGCCAATATGCCCCAAGGCCCACGCGGCGGCCGCGCGCCAGCAGGGAGTCGCCTCCATTTGGAGCAAGTGGATGTTGGGCTCGGCGGGATCGGGCCTGCCGTGCCGGGCTTCATTCAGTTCCGGCGCCAGCGACGCCAGCAGCGTCTCCATCGACGACGGATCGCCCAGGTTACCCAGTGTGCGCCCCAGGAACAGGAGCACCCAGTGGCGTTGCGGCAATTCAACTTGGAACACCTGGGGATTGTTCAGGTCGCGCTGGAACGTCTCTTCCGGTTTGGCTCGATACCGCTCGTACGCCGCGCGCACGGCGGGTTCATAGCGCCCGTCGCGGCAGACGGCCGAGAGCAGCTGCGCCGCCCGGTTCTCCGCATTCGGCTTGCCGGCCCAAGCATTGAACGCGGCGCCGAGCGCCAGCTGCAATTCTTCGGAAGCCGTCGCGTCGGGATCGCCCAGCACGGCCAGGCACGTCGCAATCAGTTCCTCGCCGCGCCCGCTGCGCCGGATCACGCGCCCCACGAGCAACTCGTAGGTGTCTGTCTCAAGGTACAACGCCCGATCTGGGTCGGTCGGCACCGAACGGATCAGATGCGCCGCGATGGGCCCCGCGCGGGTCGAGCCGATGCGGTCCAGGGCTTCGATAATCCGGGCATGAATGGGCGAAGCGTGACAGGCGTACAGCGCCGGATGATCGCTGTACCAGCCCACGTAATCCACATAGTTCCCCAACCGGGCGAACGTGTCGATCAGCACGGTCTCGGCCTCCGGTGTCCCGATCCATCCCAGGGCTTCGACCGCCGTTTCGGCGAGAAACAGATTGCCCGTTTTCGGCTCGATATGGCCGGCCAGCACGCCGCGCAGCAAGGGCACGGCCTGGGCGTCGCCCAAGAAGCCCAGGGCGCGAACCGCCGCCTGCAACGTCCGAGGGTTCAGCGGCGAGTCGGCCGCAAAGGTGAAATGATCCGTGCGATTGTTATGGACAAACGGCGGATAGGGATTGTTGTCCTGCTCGCGGGCCACATGCGCGCGCAGCGCCGTGCGGGCGGCGTCGCTGCCAATGTGCCCGAGCGTTACGATCGCCTGCCGCTGCTCTACCCGGTCCGGACTGGCGATGCGTTCCACGAGCGCCGCTTCGAGTTTCGGCCAGGAATTCTGCGCGAGCCACTCGCGCCATGCAGCGGCCTGGCGTTTGCGGGCGGCAGGTGTTGCGGGCAGGCTCACCGGCTCGTCGTGCGCGGTTAGGTTCTCCAGCGCCACCGCCGCCGCCTGGGCGACGTTCGGGTCGGGGTCTTCCAGCAGTCCCAGCAGCGGCGGCACGCTGTCACGCGTGCCGCAGGCCGCCAGCGCCAGTGCGGCGGCCACGCGCACTTCGCGGCTCGGGTCACCAAGCCCACCGGCCAGCGCCGGCGCGGCAGCCCGGTCGCGGAACAGGGCCAGCCGGTTCGCGGCTGAAATCCGCAGGGCCTCGTCGGGACCGCCAAGCTTCTCGGCCCATGCGGTCACCTCGTCCCGGCCGGCGGATAAGGGGCCGTCGGTATCGCGGTACAGGTTCAGCGACGCCGTCTCGCGGAATCGCTCGAACTGCAGGTCCATCATGCCGGACACGCCGGCGTTATTCCCCCGAAACCGGTGCTGCTCGCCTCGGAGGACCAGCTTCAAAGGCGACGCGCGCTGGCCTTCGGCGATACGGCTGTCCGTGGGCGGCGTGGCGCGGCGAGGGTTGTGGCAGCCGGTACAAGAGCGGGCTTCACCCGGCCGGACGTAAATCCACGACATCTCGTTCAACTCCGCACGCCCCTCGGCATCGACCGCTTGCAGCGCCAGCGGCACGTCGGCCGGCACCTCGACGGAAAACGATCCGTCCGGCCCGATCGGCACCGTGCCCAACTCGGTGACTTCTTTTCCCTGGTGAACGAAGTCCCAATGCGAGGACCGCATGCTGACGCCGCGCGAGCGAAGGACGCGGATGGCTCGAATCCGCCCCCAGTCCGCCAGCGTCTTGCGGGTGATATGCACGTCCTGCGCGTACAGGAAGCCCGTGGCGCTGGGCAGGCCCGCGCGCGGATCATGCACCGTATCGGGCAGGATCGGCGGGCGCGGCCGCGATCCGAGAAAGACGGGCGAATGGATCGGCGTGTCTTCCGACTGGTACACTTTCACCAACTGGTTATCGGCCGGATCGATGACGGCCAGCACGCGGGAACGGCGGTCGCCGCTTTGCGTGTTCAACACCGAGGCCAGCAGTCTTCCGTCGGGCAGCGGGGCCAGATCGCCCAGCCCGCCGGGAAGGCGGTGGAACGACTCTTCTGCAGCGCCCAGCTTCGCCACGAAATTGCCGCGGTTGGAAATGACAGCCACGCGGCCGTCGGGCAGCGGCGCCGGACTGCCGTAGGCCAGCATCCGCAGTCGCGTGCCATACACGGCCCCCACGTCGGCCCCGACTTCTGTCTGTCCGGCCGTGCCGTCCGGCCGGAAGGCGTGGATCTGGGTTTCCACCTTCCCGCGCCCGAAGAAGTTGTCGCTGCGGATGAAGGCGATGCGTCCGTCGGCAAGCACCTTCGGCTCGTTGTCGAAGATCGGCGTGTGCGTCAGCGACTTGATCCCGCTCCCATCCGGCTGCATCACGAACAACGCCCGCGACGGCGAACCGTGATACTCTTCGAACGTGCCGATCCGCGTCGAAGTGAAGACGATCCGGCCGTCGGGCAGTTCGGCCGGGTCGATGTCGTGGAACGGGCCGCTGGTGAGCTGCTGCGGCGGGCCGCCGTCGACGGGGATCCGGTAGATGTGAAAAAAGCTGGTGCCCTCTGGCGCCAGGGCCGCGTAGATCGACCGGCCGTCGTAGCTGGCGTGCAGCGAGCCGATCACACCTTGGCCCGCGTCCAGCAGGACGCGCGGCTGTGCCTCCGGTCCCAGCGGATCCAGGACGCACAGCTTGCGGCCGATTTTCAACGGGCACGGCAGGTCGAACCCCAGGAACGCCCGCGTCCAGGTGTCGACCCGGAAGCACACGCCCCACGCCTCCGCGCGGAGCGGCACGTACACGCTGCAATCGTCGGCCAGGAAGGCGACGGCGCGCGGCCAGACGAAGCCGGCAGCGGGCTGGACCAGGGCCAATCGCGCCGGCAGCGCGCCGATGCGGCGGCCGCCCGTCGAACCCTGATATTTCAAGTTCCCCCAGGGAGCCATCCCCAGCGGGCCCAGCACCGTGGCGGCGCCCCACGCCTCGCCTTCGACATATTCGGCGTCCGAGTATTCGCCCGGCTCGCCCGCGGAAGAAACCCGCCACGTCGCGTCGGTGACCCGCTCCAGCGGCGGCGCGCCGTCCATATCGACCCGCAAGGCCGCGACGACGCCGCGCTGGCCGCCCAGGCATATCCCGCGAATCCCCACCACGTTCCGCCCTGCCACCAGGCGGTCCTTGACATCCCACCGCTCGATCGATTGCCACACGTTGCTGTCCGGGCCGATGTCGAAACCGACCAACACGCCGTTGACATACAACTCGTAGCCGTTGTCGGCCGTGATGAGCAAGCTGGCGGCCGCCGGGGGCCGCTGGAGCGTGAACTCCATGCGGAACTCGCACAGGTCGCTCTGCATATCGCCCCAAATCCAGGAGGCTTTGTCGATCGCCGGCAGCGGCACGCCGGCCGCCGGCGCGTCAGCCCCCCGCGAATTAGACAGCCCCGCAACCAGACAAGCAGTTACGGCAAAGCTCCACGTCAGCACCTTGATCCGGGAAGTCGTCGTCATCGCAGTCATTGCTTCGCTCCTTGGGGACACGCCGCGCAGGATTCGCGGAGGCTGTTTGGGGGGGCCGCGAGCCGGGACGGCTTGCGACGGACAAATACCTCAATGGGCCGCTCGGCTCCCGGCACGCAGCGGTTGGGCCGGAGACCCATTTTGCCGCGACGAGTATAGGCTGGCGAGAGCGGTTCTGTAAAGTCTGCCAATCGGTATCCGCTGCGGATCATCCTCGTGTGGACAGTGAAATTGACGGAGGCAGGAGCATGAATGGTCAGGCAATTCTTCAGGCAGACAGTCGACAAAAAAACTGATGAGGAGCATCTTACGTAGAGCCTCGGCCACAGGGCGGCATGGGCTTGGTGCTCAAAGCCGAGCATCGGCGCATGAAAGTCGGGGAGCGCTCCTTTTCCCGCGCCTCGAGGACCGACCACGGGAGTTGGTTCCGGTCGAGGATCAGAATCTCGTAGTCGCCGCGCAGTTCGCTGAGGCTCGCTCGCGCCACGTCCGTGAGCTTCATCTCGGTGTCCTTGGAGGTCGCGGAACGCTCCGAACCTTCGATGATATTCTGCCGCCCGCTGCGGGCCGCCTGGGTCATCTGGTCGTACTGCCGCCCCTTGGGGTCGTAGAATCTCGGTCCCGCCTCGCGGTGATCAAAGGTCAGGAAGCGGCGACAGAACCGCAGCGTCTCGACCTGCACGATCGTGGCCAGCGTAAACGAGTGCAGGCGGCGGAAGCCCCCGCGTTTGTCGAACAGTTCAGCCATAGCGGACTCCCTGCCGATGGGGACCGGGGTTAACCGAGTCGACCGGATGGCCTTATTGACAACACCATCAGTCTGGTCAATCCGGTCCCTCTCGTCAATTCGCCCGATCAGGTCCCTCCCGTCAACCCGGTCCGCTGTCACTCCCGCCGCTGCGCCCGCTTTGCTCAGACGCGGACCTGGATTTCGTCTCCCAGGACGCGAATCTCGTAATTGTCGGTCTTGATTCGCGTGTTGTCGCACCAGGTGCCGTCGCTGACGCGGAATCGCCAGCCATGCCAGGGGCAAGCGACGACACCGTCCTGCAATTGTCCATCGGCCAGCGAAGCACCCATGTGGGGACAGAGATCGTTAATCGCGTGGTACACGCCGCCGTCGTTAAAGACGCCCACCACCTTCTCGCCCACGACATACGCCGCACCTTGGCCGTCGAGGATGTCGCCGACTTTGGCTACCGTCACGAATTCCGCTTCCGACAACATTGTAGCGCCCTGGAAAAATTCTGGATTTACGACAGAATAAGGCAACTCCATTGTAGGGCAGGCTGCCCAGCTTGTCATCCGGGCGGATCGCACCAGGGCGGATCGCACCAGGAAACTCGGAAGAGTTCCAAACACAATATGCCTATGCTATCGCGGAATTTTCGCCAAGTCAGCCATGCGAAAAATTGCAGTCACGCGAATTGTTCCTTCAAGAATTGAAAGTCGTTCATGTCCGACTCGAACCTAAAAGAGCATCTGGTCAATCGCATCCTGATGCGAGTGCAAATGCCTGCCCAATACATCGGCGGCGAATGGAATATGGTTCGCAAAGACCCGCGCGGAGTGCGAGGCCGGCTGTGTTTGGCCTTTCCCGATGCGTACACGATCGGGATGAGCCATCACGGCCTGCAGGTGCTGTACTCGCTGATGAACGCTCGCGACGATTGGTACTGTGAACGCGTCTTTACGCCGTGGCCGGACATGGAAGCCCACCTCCGCGAGGCGGATTTGCCGCTGTACAGCCTGGAGACCTTCACTCCGCTGGCCGAATTCGACGTTCTCGGCTTTTCGCTGCAGTACGAGATCTGCTATACCAATCTGTTGACGATGCTCGATCTGGGCCGGATCCCGCTGCGTGGCGACCAGCGGACGATGCATCATCCGCTGGTCATCGCGGGTGGCCCCTGTGCACAGAATCCCGAACCGCTCGCGCCGTTTATCGACGTGTTTGTGACGGGCGACGGCGAGCCGAGTTTGCCGCAGATCTGCGATTTGTGGAAGGAGTTGCAGGCCGCCTGTTTGTCCGAGGGCGCGTTTTCCGCGGATGCCGCAGGTCGCGGGCAACGGGCCGAGATGCTGGCCCATGTCGCCGCGCGGCTGCCCTATGCGTACGTCCCTCGATTCTACGAGCCGGAGTATCGCGGGGGCCGTTTCGTCGGACTCAACCGCACTCGGCCCGATGTCCCGGACACGATCGCCCCGTGTGTCATCGCCGATCTGGAGTCGATCCCGCTGCCAACCAAACCGCTCGTGCCGTTTGTGGAATGCGTTCACGACCGGATCGCCGTCGAGATTATGCGCGGCTGTCCCTGGCAATGCCGATTTTGCCAAAGCACCGTGATCAAACGCCCGTTGCGGTTCCGGTCGATCCAAACGATCGTCGATGGCGCTTTGGAAAGTTATGCGAATACGGGTTTCAACGAGATCTCGCTGCTGTCCCTGTCTACCAGCATTCCAGCCGCTGGGCGTGAACATTTCGGTGCCCAGTCTGCGCGTCAACGACCAGTTGCGAACGATCGCCGAACTGATCGGCAACGAACGGCGTTCGAGTCTGACGCTGGCGCCCGAAGTGGCTCGCGACGACATGCGCGAGCAGATCCGCAAGAAGATCAAGAACGACGATCTGTACGAAGGCTGCCGCGTCGCCTTTCGGCACAACTTCCAGAGCGTCAAGCTGTACTTCCTGTGCGGCCTGCCCGGCGAGCGGCCCGCCGATTTGGACGGCATCGTCGAAATGGCGGAGACGATCGCCCGCATCGGCAAAGAGGAACGCGGCCACTGGGCCAACGTGACGGCCAGCGTGTCGAACTTTGTGCCCAAAGCTCATACGCCCTACCAGTGGAATGCGATGCAGACCCGCGAATACTTTCGGAACGCTCATCAGCATTTGCGGCAGCGCCGCCGCGGCAGCGTGACGATCAAGTGCCACGACGTCGAAACGAGTCTGATCGAAGGCGTGCTGAGCCGCGGCGACCGCCGCGTGGCGGAGGCCATTGAATTGGCCTGGCGGCGCGGGGCTCGAATGGACAGCTGGCGGGAACGGTTCGATCCGCAGCGCTGGTGGCACGCGCTGGCCGACGCCGGCTTGGATATCCCACAGCTGCTGCACACGCCTTACGACATCGACGCCCGGCTGCCCTGGGACCACCTGAGCGTCAAGTATGGCCGGGAGTTTCTGGAGAAAGAACAAGCCCGGTCCGCGGGCCAGTTGCAGGCGATGGCGGATGCCGTATAGGATCGGCGAATCATTACGGTCGTGAGGATCGCAAGCGACTTCTCTTCCCGAAGAATGCTCGTAGCGGTTATGCCGGCGCAAAACCGCCCTTCGTCCGCTTTTGGCGGCGGAGTTTGCAAACAGTAACGTATACTCTGGCAGGATCCACGTGTCGATTCGCGCCGCTAGTTAGGTCTCGCGCGCCGATTCGACCCTTTCGCCGAGTTTACGGGCATGTCGAGCTATGATTCGCAGCTGGATCGCAACAGGGCTGTTAGCGGGTTCCTGGTTGTTTGGACTGGGTTATTACCAGCCGGCTAGCATCGCCGTCTGGGGCGTTTTGCTTCTGGGGGCTGTAATTCTCCTTGGCGATCTGCCGATACCGCGATTGGCCCGGCGTCAGGGAATCCTGGCGGCGATCCTGCTGGGGCCGGCGGTGTGGCTGGTGCCGTTGCCTTACAAAGCCATTCCGTTGTTGCTGGCCGTCGGCCTGGTGCTGATGCAGACGCCCCTTCCGCGCCGCTGGCCGCAATGGCTGGCGCGGGGCTGCATCGCTGCGGCGGCCATTTTGCTGGCGCAGTCCCTGGCGTTGGAATGCTACGCCATCCTGACCGCTCGCGCGCACGAGTTGCCGTCGCTGCTGGCTCACGCGCTGGCGGGGGTGACGCGAAGTTTAGGAGTAGAAACCGCGGTAGACGGCAGCTGGCTCGTGCTTCGCAGCTTGGAACAGACGCATCGCGTGGGCGCGACGTGGGACTTGCTGCTGGACGCGGGAAGCGTCTGCTTCTTGGCGGGCGGCTGGGTGTTGCTCGTGCTGACGCGGCGCCCGTACGGCCGAGGGACCGGGGACGGATTTCGAGCCGGAGTTGTCGATCTCTTGCGACTGGCCGCAGTCGGCACGGCGTGGGCGCCCTTGCGGGCGGCGATACTGATCGGATTATGGCTGCAGCGATCGTTGCGGGCGGACAGCTTGGGCGAAGTCAACGTGGCCGACGTGTTCGTCAATGCGTGGCTGCATCTGCTTTTGTTGGCCGGACTGGCGTGGTTGGCCAGTCGTGTTCTCGGCCGCGGTGCGGCGCGCTTGCCGCAAGGCGCACATCGGGCGGCGTCCGGTCTCGACGCCGATTCCGGTCTCGGATCGCGTCCGGCGCGACACGGGATTGCCTCGGCTCCCGTGTTGATCGCCACCGGCATCGGACTGGCTGCTTTCGTCTGGCATTGGGACCCGGTGGGGCAACCGCAGGCCGGCCGGATCATGATCGTCGAGCGTCATTCGACCTGGGAGCCGACCACGACGCCTTACGGCACGCAAGTTTACGGCGAAGCGGGATCGTACAACTACGCCGCCGCGTATGACTATTGCGGCCAGTACTTCCAGATGTCCCGGCTGTTGGAGGCGGAGGCGATCGACGACCGCACGCTGGCCCGATGCGACGTGCTGGTCATCAAGACGCCCACGTCCCGGTACGCGGAGGACGAGATTGCGGCGGTGGTGCGGTTCGTCGAGCGGGGCGGGGCCCTGCTGATGATCGGCGATCACACCAACGTCTTCAATATGAACACGAGCTTGAACGACGTGGCGCGGCATTTCGGGTTCACGTTCCGCAACGACCTGCTGTTCCGCGTCGGTACGCCGTACGAGCAGAAATATCGCCCACCGGTGATGGCGTCTCCGGTCGTCCAGCACGTACCGCCAATGAACTTTGCCGTGTCCTGCTCGATCGATCCGGGCCGCAGCCGCGGCCGGATGGTCATTCGCAGCGCCGGCCTGTTCAGCCTGCCTCCGGCCTATCACGAGATGAACTACCATCCTCAAGCGGAGTACCGGCCGCACATGCACTTTGGCTCATGGTGCCAGCTGTGGGCGACGCGATATGGACGAGGCCGGGTGCTGGCGTTTGCCGACTCGACCCTGTTCTCGAATTTCTGCGTGTTCCAACCCGGCAAAGCCGAATTATTGCGCGGCATGTTGGCCTGGCTGAATCACCGCAGCGTCTGGGACCGCCACGCGGCTCGGCTGACCATGGTGCTGTCGCTGGGTTTGCTGTCCGCGTTGCTGCTGGCCGCGGGCGTGTGGCACGGCCGGCGGCAAGGCTTGGACTGGACGCTGTTGGTTGCCGCGGGCTACGCAGGCTGGGCCGTCGCGGCCGTTGCGATGATCGCGGACCATCGCCGCGTGCTGCCCGTACCGCCGGTCCGGGACGCCTTGCCGCACGTTGTGCTCGATCGCATCGTGTCGCAAGTCCCCTTGTTCACCGGCGCCTTTGCCGACGACAAGGACGGGTTAGGCTACGGATTATTTGAGCAGTGGATTCCGCGGATCGGGAACCGGATCTCGCGCGAGACCGGCCCGCAAGCTTTCGCGGGAGTTGCCATCGTCATTGTCTGTCCCACGCGCTCAGTGACGCCGGAGTACCAACAGCGTCTGGTGGAGTTTGTCGCCGCGGGCGGCAGCCTGCTGGTCCTCGATTCTCCCGACGTCGTAGGCTCGACGGCCAACAGTATCTTGTGGCCGTTCGGCTTGGCATCCACCGCCACAGGAGCCGAGCTAAACGCCGGGCCATTGGTATGGGCCGAGACGCTGCAGATCCCGACAACCCCGCTGTTGGCATCATCCCGCATTGACGGCGGCGAGCCGATTGCGGCCATCGGCGAAACGCCTGTGGCGGCTCAAGTCCAACATGGTCGCGGCTTGGTCACGGCCATCGGCTTCGGATCGCTGTTCAACGATGCGGCGATGGGCACCCACTGGCTGCCCGAACCTGAACCGGACACGCTCCTGCGTTACGAAGTACTGTACGGCTTGTTGCGTGCTGCCTTGCCGCATAAACTACGGGCTGCGCAAACTAGTCAAAGTTTGACGGATGCCTCTGATGAATGAATCGCCCTTGCACGCGCTGATCTTGGATTCGTTGTCGGACGGAGTGATCGCCGTTGACGAGCAGGGGCGGATTACGTTCTTGAATCGGGCGGCCGAGCAGCTCACCGGGTGGTCGCGGGAGGACGTCCTGGGCCGGACCTATGACGCGGTGCTGGAGACGAACGGTGACGGCGATGGTTGCCTGTTGACCGAGGCTCTGCGAACGGGACGAGGCGTGGCGAATCGGACGAGTTGTATTCGCGGCGGCAGCGGCCGCCGGGTGGACGTGTGCGTATCCACGCAGGTCATGCGCCGCCTGGACGGGCGCGTCGTCGGCGCGGCGGCAACGCTGCGCGCGTCGAGCAAACCGGAACGTTCGCCGGCGAATTCGTTTGTCACCAGCGGCGTGGGGTACATCATCGGCCGCAGTCCCGCGATGGAGCAGTTGTTCCAGTTGGTGCCTCAGTTTGCCGAAAGCCGCAGCACGATCCTGATCGAAGGCGCCAGCGGCACGGGCAAAGAGCTGTTTGCCCGCGCCATTCACGATCTGTCGCCGCGCCGCGACAAGACGTTTATCGCGGTCAACTGTGGCGCCCTGCCGGATACGCTGCTGGAATCCGAGCTGTTCGGTTACAAAGCCGGCGCATTTACGGACGCGCGTCAGGACAAGCCGGGGCGGTTCGCGCTGGCCGACGGCGGCACGATCTTTTTGGATGAAATCGGCGACGTTTCCCCGGCCATGCAGATCAAACTGTTGCGTGTCCTGCAAGAGCGGGTCTTTGAGCCGCTGGGCTCGGTCCAGTCCGTCAGAGTCGACGTGCGCGTGATTGCCGCGACCAACCAGGATTTGGGCGAGTTGGTGCGGAATGGCGATTTTCGGGAGGACCTGTACTACCGGATCAATATTGTCCGGATGCAGCTGCCGCCGCTGTGCGAGCGGCGGGAGGACGTCCCGCTGTTGGTCGAACATTTCGTCGAGAAATTCAACCGGCTTCAAGGCAAGCAGGTTGCAGACGTTTCGGACGACGTCCTGGCGGTCCTGATGTCGCACGACTTTCCAGGCAACATCCGCGAGTTGGAGAATATCCTCGAGTACGCCTTTGTGTTGTGCCGCGGAGAACGGATCGAGTTGGAGCATCTGCCGCCGTCGCTGCGAGAACGCCCCTGGGCGGCCGGGCCGAGCCGCCGTCAGGGACTCACTCTGCGGGATCTGGAGACGCTGCACATCCGCGATGCCTTGCGGCGTTGCCGCGGCAACCGCGCCGCCGCCGCTCGAGAATTGGGCATCGATCCCAGCACGTTGTTTCGCAAGCTGAAGACGCTCTGCATTTGCGCTGCCGACGGCGATAGCGGCGGTAACGGCCGCAGCCGAAAGCCGCGCTAGCAAGGACAGAAAGATGAAGAAGAGACTGGTTTTTCGGATATTCCTGTCCCTCATGTTCCTGTCCGCTCCTTCTCCAGCGTATGAAACATCACTTGCTCGCGGCTCAGATTGATCCAATGGATTGCTCGAAACCGGGTGTGCGGGCTCGACGGCGGGCCGGGGCTGGAGTTGTTCTTCCATGACGAGCCGATGACGCTCGCGCGCTAGACGACCAGGGGTATGGCGTCGTCGGCTGCTATGGGGCTACTCCGATCGAGACGCCGCACTTCGACGGCATGGCGGCCGAGAGGACGCGGTCCACCGGTTTCTACGTGCAGCCGGTCTGCGGCGTGTCGCGGGCAGCGCTGATGGCCGGTTGCCACCCGATCCGCGTGGCCGAGCCGCACAATAGCAAGATGAATTCCACCGTCCGCGGCACAACGATTGTGCGGCGTTGATCGCTCGGCAATCGTGGGTTCTAATGCCATGGCAGGCGACGGTGCGTGGCTTCTTTTTGCGAAAGGACAAGCATGGATTCGATCAAGAATATCACCGCCTTGGATCCGGCAAGAAAGGCGTTTTCGCTGTTCGACGAGTTCAAGGCGTTCGCGTTCAAGGGCAACGTGATTGATCTGGCGGTGGGCGTGATCATCGGAGTGGCGTTCGCGAAGATCGTCGACGCGCTGGTCAAACACATGATCATGCCACTCCTTGGCGCTATTCTGCCCGGCGAGCAGGGATATCTGGGCTGGAAGTGGATAATCCGCGGCAGTGAGATCCCCTACGGCCTGTTTCTCGGCGAAGTGGTCAATTTCGTGCTCGTGGCGTTGGCGCTGTTCCTCTTCATCGTAAAGTTCCTGGGCTGGGTCATGCGAGCCAGGAAGAAAGAGACCCTCAGTCCACCGCCGCTGACGAAGGATCAGGAATTGTTGACCGAGATCCGCGACCTCCTGAAAAGAGCGACGCCGGTCTGAATGGATCCGTCGTCCGATCGCCAAGAGCTGGAGGCCCTCGCGCCGTCGCGACTGGCCGCCGTGGAGCGCGGAACCGGGATCGCCGGCGCCGACGCCTGGTCGCACCTCAAAGATTTGCTTGACAAGCGTCGCAAGGAGAAGCGAGGACGAAGACGACAACTGCCCGGGAAGTGGTGGATATTTTGGCGATCATCCACTGAACGGTCGATTGTATGCTGAGAGAACGTTATGATATGGCTTTATGTTCGGACGATAACCATTAATCAAGGGAGAGAACGACCATGTCCAAAGTCACTCGCCGCAACTTTTTGAAATGCTCGACGGCTGCCGGCGCCACGGCATTGATCTGTGGCACCGCGGCCACGCCGCGCGTGTTCGGCGCCAACGATCGCCTGCGGATCGCGGTCGTGGGCATCAATGGCCGCGGCAGCGGCCATATCGGCGGCTACGTCGACCAGCCCAACGTGGAAATCGCGTACCTGGTCGACCCCGACCAGACCGTGTTGGATCGGAGACTGAAGGCATTGGAGGAAAAGGTTCAGGGCCGATTCACGTGTCAAGGCGTCACCGACGTGCGCAAGGCACTGGAAGACAAGAACCTGGACGCGATCTCCGTCGCCGCCCCGAATCACTGGCACTCGCTGATGACCATCTGGGGAGCGCAGGCCGGCAAGCACGTTTACGTCGAGAAGCCCATGAGTCACGATATCGCCGAAGGCCGTGTCGCGTGGGAAGCGCAGAAGAAATACAAGGTCGTGGTCCAACACGGCACCCAGAGCCGCAGCAGCGCGGCCAACGCGGGATTGCACCAGGCGATTCACGAGGGGAAGTTCGGCAAGCTGAAGATCTCCTACGGTTACGCCTGCAAGGCGCGCAACGGCATCGGCTTCAAGGAGCCCTCCGATCCCCCGTCCAATCTGGACTGGAACCTGTGGCGCGGCCCGGCGGTCATCGACCAGTTCCACGGCAACTTGGTGCATTACAACTGGCACTGGTTCTGGGCCACCGGCAACGGCGAACTGAACAACCAAGGCACCCACCAACTGGATATGGCGTTCTGGGCCCTGGATCCGGAAGTGACGCATCCGCTGCGGGCGATGGCGATCGGCGGCCGGTTCCAATGGAACGATCAGGGCGAGACGCCCAACACGCTGTTCGGCATTGCCGAATATCCCAATGGCCAGTATGTCTTTTTCAACGTCCGCAATGTGAATTATCAAGGCTACCAGAGCCAGGTGGAAAACGAGTATTACTTCGAGGACGGCGGCAAAATCGTGCGCGGGCAGTACTATGCCAAGGGCAGCGACAAGGGCGAGAAGGTTTCTGTGCCCGCCGGAAAGGTCACACCGGGCGGCAACTTTGGCAGCTTCATCGCCGCTTGCCGCGCGGGCGATCCCGAGATGGCCAACGGCACCGCGGCTCAAGCGCACTACAGCTGCGCGCTGGGCCACGTGATCAACAACTCTTACCGCCTGGGCAAAAAGGTCCCGTTCAATGCCAAAGCCGGCCGCTTTGGCGACAACGCGACCGCCTACGAGCACTTCATGAAACTGCATGCGCTGATGCGAGACGGCGTCGGGGTGCCCGAAGATAACGCCGAGTACGTCGTCGGACCGTGGCTGACGTTCGACGGACAAACCGAACGGTTCACGGGTGAGTTTGCCGCCGAGGCGAACAAGCTGGTCAAGGATGCGAATCGTCCCGGCTTCGAGATCCCCGCGGCGGACAAGGTCTGATCGTGGCGTGTTTTGAGGCCCCTGGGTTTACCCCAGGGGGGCTTCATCATCCGCACAGAAAAACCCTAGACACAATTCCCTTTCCGCCGCCATCGGCGGAAGGATTGGATGTCGGGCGGTCGTTTGGAGAGCCATCCTGCAAAGATTCCGCTCACGGTTCGACGACGATCCGCGGCTCGGCCCAGACGGCTTCATCACAGCTCGTATTGAAGCCCGAGGGGCCGCAGTCCAGTGCGAGGCTTAACACGACCGCGCGGCCGGCATAGCTGCCCAGCGGGATCGTGACGTCGGTCCAGTCGCGCTGGGCGGGGCTGAACTGCCGCCAGATATCCCGGCCGTTGACTCGCACCACGAAATGAACGCCGTCGCCCGCTCCGCCCAGCCGGCCCAGCGTGACGCGCAGCGCAGTGCTCGCGTCGTCCGGCAGCCGGATCAGGCGATCGATCGAGATTTCCGAGTCCTTGCCGCCGGTCGGCGGATGGACCATCGAACCGACAATTGTTGTATCATCCCGCTGGTAATTCCCGTGGCGGACGAGTTTGCCGGAGCGAATGATCCGGCCGTTGGCCACGATGTGGTGCTGCCACTGGTCCAGCTGTAGTCGCTCGTTCGGAACGACGGCCAGCGGCTCGTTGGCCGCGAACAGCAATGTGGCTGGCAACGTCGCGTGCCATCGGCCCTGGCGAGCGTCGTCGTCGTCCGGCTCGGCCAGCGCGAGCCCCTCGACGCCTCGTTGCCAGGCGATCTCCCCTGCCCCGTCTCCATCGACCTCTGCCAGCACATAGTCGTCCGTCACGCGTACGGCGGCGAGCCAAGCACCCGGCGGCAGACGCGTGATCCTGACCGGCCGCTTGGGCGGCGCTCCGGGGAAGGCACAGTACCAGCCGGCTGGATCCAGGCCGATCGGCCCAAGTTCGTCGTAGGCGATCCAGCCATCGATGGTCACTGGCGCGGGAGGCGCCAGCCGGCTTAAGCCTGTGAGCCGCGCGTAACGCAGCCGATCCCCTGCAGGCGAAGCCTCGTAGCAGAACGTGCTGTCCTGCGGGCGGACGTACTTTACGATGCGGCCGCGAGAATCGCGCAGGTACGCCACGGCGTCCGCGTCCCAGTCGGCGGGAAAGTGCGGCCGGAAGCCTTCGGCGAACAGTTTGGCGCGCTCCAGGACCAGGCGGGCTTCGCCTTGCCGGTCGTCCGACGTGGTGGCCCAGATCGGGATCGCGCCCGTCACCTCGTTGATGTTCTGATCGCGGTGAAATTTCACGCTGTCGCGGATCGAAACTTGATGAGGCCAGGACACGCAGTAGTCGTGGAACAAGTACGACAAAATCGGGTGTGGCTGGCGCGGCCGCGTGATGAACTCGGCGTGCGCCGAACCGAACCAGGCCTGGAAGGTATGCACCGCAAAATCTTCCTGGCAGGCATTCACGTCGGTCCAGAACTCGCCGCCCAAGGCGGCGCGGGGGACTGCGGCCCGGATGGTTTCTTCGCACCGCACCGCGGCTTTGCTGAACGTGAGTCCTTCCACCAGCGCGGAACTGCCCGCCCCGCAGCCGGTGACGTCCTGATATAAGTAATCGATGCCATACTGATCCACGATCTGCGCCATCTTCCGGCTGTAGAATTCCCGCCATCGCGCACTGCCCGGGTGGACGTACTGCAGCCAGCCCGGACGATCGCCGGTCGGCTGCTGCTCCGCCGGGCCGCGGAAGAAGTACTCCAAGCCGTAATCCTTCATCATCGTCGGATAGGTTTCCTGATCCACCAGTGCCAGACTGGTGTAGACGCCCACCTTGGCGCCATGACGGTGGGCCAACGCAACCTGTTCCGCGAAGTCGTCGCGTTGCGGAACGTACTCAGGGATCCGCCGGTTGAAGCCCTTGAGCCATCCCCAATCCATGAACAGCAGGTGCTTGGGGTCGATGACCTCCGCCAGTTCTTGGAGGCACGATTCGCTGGGCGCTTGAGGGACGATCAGGGCGATCTCGTCGACCCAGCGCGACGGGCGTTGGGCGCGAGGCGTGGTGCGAAAGGCCGCGGCCCACCAGTCCTTGTACCGTTGGGCCGGCTCGATCCAGGTGCCGGCAAAGGTGTTGAACCGCCAGGCTGGCGCGCTCAGCTGCGGGGCGTCGAACGGCGCCTCGGCGCATGATTCGAATCCCAAGCCAAGCGCCTCGGGCGTGTTGCAACGGCGAAAAAATTTTGGCCGCAAGTCCGGATCCTCGGCCCAGACGGCAAAGCAGCCGCCTGTGCCCAGTTCCCCGATAACCAAGCCGGCGCTCCACATATACGGCCAGCACCAGCTGCCGACCGAGTTCGGCTGGTAGTCGGCATCCCAACGCTGGCCGCCGAAATAGGGCGCAGCGAGCGTCATGTCGCGGCGGAGATTGAGCAAGCCGAAGGCGATGCCGGTCACGCCGGGCTGCGAACTGCCGGCCTGCTGGCGGATGATCAAATCGCCGGTGCCGGCCTCGACCACCAGTTCTTGCATCAGCACACCCTGCGCCTCGCCGCCCAATCCTCGATAGGTCAAACGCACGCCGCTTTCGATTGGTTCCCAGGCCACATCCGTCTTACCCGGCACCGGCGGATGATAGGCCGGATAAGTTGCCGACAGAGGAAAGGAGGCGACCACGGCGTACGTTTTCAGCAACTCAGCGTTTCGCTGCGCGACGAGGGCCAGCCCGGTGGGCAACTCGGCGGCCTGCATCGGACGCGCATCGACGGTGATCTTCTGCTCGCGGGGCAGGAACGTCCGCAGCCCGACCATGCTGCCGTTCTGCCAGGCCACTTCGTAGCGGTCGGTTTTGATGACGGCGACCCCGTCGGCAAACCGGACCGAGACTTCCGCCGCCGGCGCGTGGCAAAATGCCCCGGCGATCACGCCGGCTGTCAGGAACCCGAGCCGGCTGGCGATCAGCTTGTCATTCGTTCGCATGGCGGTGCCCTCGATGATGGCGGTTCAGACGAACTTGGTGATTCCGGGCACCGCAATCTCGTACTCGCCTTTCTCGTTGGATTTGAGCGGCGGTTCGATGTTCCAGTCGTAACGGTCCAATTCGACGGAGTACTGCGAATTGATGGCCTGATCCCAAGTGAGTTCCTTGCCCGTATGGCAGACGAATTGCCCCAGCAGCGCGAGCATGGTGCTGCGAGCCATATACACGCCGTTATTGACGGGCTTGCCGGCGCGGATGGCAGCGAACAACTCCTGATGCTCGACGTCGTACATGTTGCCCTGCGGGCCTGTATAACTCCACTCGTTCTCGCCTTCGATGCGGCCCTTCAACAAATGCGCGATACCTTTGGTGCCATAGATCTTGTCCGTCAATTCCTGGTAGGCGCCGATCTGGTTGCGGCAGAGGCCGAACATCCGCACGCCATTGGCGTACTCGTAGACGATGGCCTGGTGGTCGAACAGATCGCCGTACATGGGACCGAAACACGCGGCGCGGCCTCCGATCCCCCACGCCTTGACCGGCGGTTCGTCGTCCATCGCCCAAGCTCCCTTGTCGATGCTGTGGATCAATTGTTGCAGGCATTGGTCGCCGGCAAGCCAGTTGAAGTGATACCAGTTGCGCATCTGCCACTCGAACTCGGTCCACTCCGGATTTCGCCCGATGGCGTGGTACGGTCCCACCGCGTAGGTTTCCTGAATCGTGACGATCTCGCCGATGGCTCCGTCTTTGACCCGTTTCATGGTCTCGCGCACGACCGGGTGGAATCGGTTGCACAATCCCGAGACGACGCTGAGGCCCTTCTTTTCGGCTTCCTCGCACGTGGCGAGGACACGTTTGACGCCGGGCGCATCGAGCGAGTGGGGCTTTTCGCAAAAAATATGTTTTCCTGCGTCGACGGCCGTCTTCAGGTATGCCGGATGGAAGTGGGACGCACAGGCGATGATCACCACGTCGATCCCGCTGTCAATCACCTGCCGATAGCCATCGAAGCCGACGAAGCAGCGATCGTCGTCCACGGCTACTTGGTCGGGCTTGATCTTCTTCAGCCGTTCGCGGCTTGATTTGACCTTGTCCGCGAAAATGTCGGCCATCGCCACGAGTTGAATGTCGGAACCGGCGTTCATGGCATTGACGGCCGCGCCGGACCCGCGGCCGCCGCAGCCGATCAGCCCCACCTTGATCACATCGTTGCCGGCGGCATGGACGCTGCGTGCCAGCGGCAAGCCGATGGCCAACGCCGAGCCGGCGAGGGTGCTGGAGTCCTTCAAGAATTGACGTCGGTTGGTTGTTTGGATGGCGACGGGATGTTGGGGGGTGGCCATGCTCGCTCCTCTCGATTGGATGCCCAGGTACAATCATGATAGCTGCAGAAACCGCCGGTTAATCCTTGAAGAAATTCGGCGGAAGCTTCAGAATACAGTCTGCGTTGCGGACGTGGTAGACGTGAGAAGGGATTGGTCTCATGAGCAATTTGGATCGTGTGATGCACAACTGCGGCACTGGCCGGCGCCAGGGCGTCGAGCGAAAACGCTTCTCCCGAGCAGCGCTCGTCGTGGCCGTGGTGACATTCCTGGCTTGGACCGCGGCGGTCCCCGTGGCACCGGCGCAAAATCTGGGAGACGCTCAGGCCCGCATTGGCCGCCATTTGCAGGCTGGCGAGTTTGGGCCGGCTTTGGCGCTCGCCAGGGCTATCCCGCAGCCGGCAGCTCGCGATCCGATGCTGGCGGCGATTGCGCAGGCGCAAGCTCAAGCCGGCGCTCGCGGCGCGGCTCTCGCCACCTTGGGCTCCGTGCAGAACGACCACCTGCGAACTTCCGCTTTGGATCGGATGTCGAGTTCGTACGCCAACGCTGCCGTTGGCCCGCGGGCCACGGCGGGCACTGCCGGCGCAGCAGGCGGGGGGACGATGGCGGATTTTGATTCGCTGATCGATCTGATTACCTCGACGATTTCGCCGCAAAGCTGGGATACGGTCGGCGGTCCCGGCGCAGTGGACTCGTTTCCCGGCGGAGTCTACGTCGACACCAGCGGGCTGATGCGCCGCGCTCGGCTGGGCGGAACGGCTACCGACCTGAATCTGCTCCGCGAAAACGCCTTGTCCGTAGATGACAACCGGGACGTGCGACGCGCCAGCATGTTGCGCAAGGTCTCCCTGACACGTCTGGAAAAATATGTTCAGTTCCGCGCGGCGTTGGGACAAGGGCCCGCCGAGGAGATGAAAAACTTGGCCGGGTTGCACAAGATCCAATACGTGTTTCTGTATCCTGATTCTCGCGACATCGTGATCGCCGGTCCGGCGGGCGCGTGGGCGGCGGACGAGGAGGGGCGGAGCCGGAACGTAGCGTCGGGCGAGCCGGTGCTGCAGCTGGACGATTTTGTCGTCCTGCTTCGCAATGCGCGGGAGCAAGGCGGCAAATTCACCTGTTCGATCACGCCCCGCCGCGAGAACTTGGCCGCGACGCAAGCGTACTTGAACGAATCGGCCAAGACGCCGTTGAAACTTGGCCAGCGGGAAAGCTGGCTGATCAAGATTCGCAACTTGATGGGCAAGCAGGACATCACGGTCGAGGGCCTCGATCCGCAAACGCGGGTGGCCCGCGTCATCGTCGAGGCCGACTACCGGATGAAACTGGTCGGCATGGGCTTGGAGGATGGCGTGCTCGGGGTGACCAGCTATCTCGACTCTGTGCCCATTCCCGAAGGCGGAGTTGCTTCGCCGATGAGCGTGCTGCGGTGGTGGTTTACGATGAACTATCAAGCCTTGCGCGCCACGCCGGGCCGCGAGGCCTTTGAACTTCACGGCCCGGGCGTCCAAGTGTTGAGCGAAAATGAGATGCTGACACAGCTTGGCGAACGCATCCACACGGGAACATCCGACGAGTTGAACGAGCAATTCGCGCACCGTTTTACGAAGCACTTTGCCCAGTTGGCTGCCAAGTATCCGATCTATGCCGACTTGCGGAACGTCTTCGATTTGGCGATTGTCGCCGCGTTGTTGGAGGCCGAAGATGTTCCGAACCGACTCGATTGGCCGGCGATTCATTTCGCCCAGGCCGCTCGATATCGCGTCGCGCGGGGGCCGGCGCCGACTGAGGTGGAAACAGTCATCCATCATCGCCTCATCGGCCAGAAGCACATTGTCGCCGGCGTCAGCGGCGGCGTTTCCGCCGACGCGAGTCAATACGTGCAGAAGGCGGCGATCGTGATCGATAATTACGGGGCGTTGCAGGCGGGACACACAATGAGCGGCCCAGGCGACTTGCCGGACGGCGTCTGGTGGTGGGACTGAACTTGCCGGCTGTAGTGAAGTTTCTCGCGCGGTTGTCCGATCAGTATCTTGTCCTGAACGGCGCCCGCTCTCGTCCCCGCGAACTATGACGAGCAGGCGGAAGGGGGGCGGGAGTTTTTTTCCGGCCACAGACCTGACAACAAGACGGCCGGATCCCTGAACGAAAAAAGGCTCCCGCCCCCGTTTGTTTCGGATTTCTGGAGAGGAGTGGTTTCGCGATGGCGGAACGATCGAAATACCAAGAGCGCGCGATCAAGAATTTCTACGAGAATCGCGAATCCATCGCTTTGCAGCGAGTTCAGGAATTGGTCACGGAGTTGTATCTGAGCGAAGGCAAGAAACGCGACAAGCATTGGAAAAGTCTGGCGACCCATCTTCAGAAACTGGGCGTCGCCCCGGCGACCATCGACCATTTGATCGCGCAGAACAAGCCGGAACTGGTGGCCAGCTTGATCGAGAAGCTGATCGAAAAAGCGTAAAACCGGCTCTCATCGTCTTCTTTCCCAAAATCGCGCGCCGGGTCTCGGCGGTGATATGCCGCGCGGCGGAGGGTGGTCAGCGCCAGTGGCCGAACTTCTTAATTGAACAGCGTCACTTTGCGTGGCAGGCTCGATGCAACGCGCCGGAGGATAAGCGCATCACTGACGTGCCAGCTGGCCAATTCGCCGTTGCGTCCAGATCCCACCATCCTTTGCATTACTCCCACCTAGCGGCACGCATTCCTCGCGATGCCCCCCATATTACGCCCAAAACATCGTGAGTCGGCTCAAAATTCGCGATGCAAATCGTTGCCGGACTAAGGCTTACGTTAATGATTCCGGATGGATAAACTACTCCGGTTCCCCGTCAGCTGGGGGAGAGTTGATTCACAGTCCGTTTGGGAACTTTCTCGTCAGAGGTGGCGTCGGATTGCATTGGAACAGGGTAGGAAGACATTCGGCCGGCGTGCGGTCAGCGGAAGACAGATAATCCGCGTCGTACGCACTGTATTGGGAACGCGGATGTCGCTACACCTTGAGGGGAGAAGCAAGGAGTCGGCGGGCTCGAGCAAGGAATGCCTTTCCCTCACATACGGAAAAGACGAGATCATGACTGGGCGCAACGATTTTGACGAACTGTTGAGTGCGTACTTGGACGGCGAAGTGTCGTCCGACGAGCGCCGGCAGATCGCGCAACGGCTGGCAGGGAATGCCGAATACCGCAGCGAGCTGGAAACTCTTAAGGCATTGCAGTCAGTGCTGCGCGAATTGCCGCGTTACCGCGTGGCTCCCGAAGTCCACGAGCGGGTGATGCGCGACATCCAGCGTTTGGCGCCGCAACGGGGCATCGTCCCAACGCCTGCTGCCTTGGATCCGGAACTGCTGAGCGCCTATTTCGACGGGGAGGTTTCCGACGGCGAGCGCGAAATGGTCGAGCGGGCGTTGGCGGAAGACGCCGCGTATCGGGATCAATTCCAGGAACTCCGCCAACTCGACGCCGCGCTGCGTCAGTTGCCCGTCTATGCCTTGGGCCATGGTTTTGCCGAACGAGTCGCACAGCGGATCGCCGTGGAGGCCGCGTCGGCTCAGCCGGCCGAAGCGCGCCGGCCGCAGGTCGCGCAGCGGCGAGCAACACGCAATGCCGCGAACGATAGCTTCGGCTGGCGGTCGCTGGCTTGGACTGCCTTGGCCGTAGCCGCGGTGCTGGTGGTGATGGTGAATTTTCGCCCCGTTCCCGAACGGAGACCGGTGATTGTGGACTCCGGCGTGAATCGCGGCGTGGATGGCGGCGTGAATCGCGGCGTGGACCCCGGCCGAGCACCGCCGGGGGGCATGTCTCCGTTCACGCTGGTCGACCGCCGTCTGCAAGATCGTTTGCTGCTGGTATACGAAGTCGCTGTGACTCCCGAGGGCGTCCGTCAAGGCGTTTTCTTCCGGTTGTTGAAGCGGCACGGGATCCACGTATTGGACACCGTTCCCGTGCCGGAGCGGGACCAGCGAGCGCTGCTGGCATGCCGGTTCTTGCAGGGCGTCCAGAGCGTCGGCGTCGACGCGGCGGGCGATATGGACCGAGTGCAAATGTACATGGTGTACTGTGCGGCTCGCCAGGCGGAAGGCTTGTTCAACGAACTAGTCGGCCGCCCCGAAGGCTTTGCGTCGTTTTCGATGAACCTCACGACTCGCCACACCGGCGAGGGCGTGCTGCCTCGATTGACAGCTGCGTTCGGCGAGCGGAAACTCGGGGAAGCCATCCAGCTGGCGGCGAATTTCGGAATCCTCAGCAGCGCGGGGCGCCAAGTGGGCGCGTTCGGCACGGTGAGCTACGTCGATCCGGATTTGCTTACGCCGCCGCCGGCGCCCGGCGAGTCGGTCTTGAGACAATCCGAACAGGACGGCGCAGCTCCGCAGGCCGACCACGGGAACCCGCTTCAACCAGCGGACGATTTCCCTTGCGAATTGCTGTTCGTCGTCCGCTATCTTCGTCCGCTTCCGCAAGATTCGCAACCGCGCAGCGTGTCGATGGCCAAGTGATCCGGCCTATTCACGACGTCGCGCAGATGGGCAGCGCGCGCTACGGTGTCGAAGCGGACGTCTGCCACAAACCGGCCACGGCGCGATAGTGTTCGGCGGCGATCGGGGCGCCGACGGGGGTTTGCCGTGCAATGGCTTGCGTCAGACGAGGTTCGTCGACGATCCGAATTTTGACGCGTTCGGCGATCTGGCGGATCTTGACGGCGGAATCTCCGCGGCCCTTCGCGGCGACGATCGGTGCGGATCGAGTTGACGCATCGACCTGGATCGCCACCGCCGACGAAATGCCTTCGACCAGCACCAGTTGCGCTCGAATGACGGCGGATTCCAGCTGCGATAGGCCGCGCTCTCGTTGTAATCGCCGGCGCCGCAGTGGGACGGCCGGATCGCCGTTTTGGTTGCGCATCTCTTCCCGCAACTCGTCCGGCGTCATTTGCAGTGACCGTTCGTGACGCCACCGCTGGAAACCGTAATCCGCGACCGCCGCCACCAACAGAGCGCCGCCGATCTTCAGACAGATTCCGCTCAAGATCTCGGCGACGCCGTCAGCCATCGCCTCCGAGGCAAGATTGCCTAGGGCCAAGATGCGGTATCGCTGGTCCCACACGGCCCAAGCCGCACCGCCGCCGATGAATGCGAGCTTGACCAGCAGCATCACCTGCCGTGCTGCCGTGTCGCCGGAAAACATCCGCCTGGCGGATGCGAGCGGATCGAGCCGGGCGAAATCCGGCACAAGCCGTTGCGGCTGGGGCTGGAAACCGGTCTGCAGCAAATGGCCGACCACGGCGACGGCGAGCAGACCGCCGCAAACCAGCCCCAGGCTGCGTCCCAGCCGCAAAATCGCGGCGCCGTCCCCGTCGAGTGGCAAATCTGCGGCTGGCGTCAGAACCGGCGCGTCGCCCAACCGCTGACGTACATAATCGGCCAGAGCACCGAACAATTCACCGCCGCCCAGCATCAACAGCAACACGCCGGCCAGAAAGACGCCCGCTAGCGGCAGGTCCTGACTCTTGGCCACCTGACCCTGCTGGCGGGCCGTTTGGCGACGATGCGGCGTCGGCGGATGGATTCGCTCGGCGGATTCCATAGACGTCTCGCTCGCATCGTGTTAAGGACCAGTGGCGGAACCATCCCCGAGCCGGCCGATCACGTTCCAAACCGCGTCCAGCGAAACCTGCGACTGGTCGTGAAAGATCCATGCGGCGGATGCCAAGCACAGGGACAAGGTCGTCCAAGCCACCAGGCTGTTCACGCCCAGGCCGGAAGCCAGCACGTTGAATTGTGGCGCCAGTCGTCCAACCAGGCCTAGAATCAGCGAGGTAATTACCAGGGCCACCAGAACAGGCGCAGCGACGCGGACGGCCAACAACAGGCTATGGCCGGCGACTTCGCTGAGCGTCCCGACCACGCCGGCCGAAAAGCCGACTTGTCCCGGCGGCATCCAGGCGAACGTGTCCAACAGTCCCGCCATCAGTTGGCGGTGACCGCCGGTGACCAGGAACACCGCGGTCGCTAGCAGTGCAAACAGCTCGCTCAAAACCGGAGAACCGCTGCCGGTCACCGGATCGGCCATCTCTGCCATCGACATGCCGCTGAACTGGCCAATCGCCTGTCCGGCTGCACGCATTCCGGTGACCAAAATCAGCAGGGTGAGCCCCAAGACCAGCCCCAAGACGGCTTCGCGACATAACGGCACCAACAGCTGCGGCCAATCGCCTTCGGGGACGGTTGGCATCGACCAATAGAGCGGCGCCACGAGCAAGGCGACCGCGACGGCCAACAGCAGCCGCACCGGCTGGGGCGCGAAACGTGCGTCCAGCGCCGGCGCCACAAGCGTCAGTCCGGCGACGCGGATCAGCACGAACACAAATACCAGCATTTGCTGGCGTGAGATCTCGACAAGTGCGGACATGGTTCCTTAGCCGCCGGCCAGCGTCTGCGGGATGTGCGTGATCAAGACCTGCGAGTACTCGACCAATCGCTCGATCAACCACGGCAAACACAACGCCACGGCTATGACGGTTGCGACCAGCTTGGGAACGAAACTGATCGTGGGATCGTGCATCTGAAACAAAGCCTGGAGAAAACCGACGCCCACGGCGGTGAGCAACGCCACCACCAGCAGCGGCGCGCCCAGCCACAACGCCGTCGTCATGGCTTCGCGAGTCAAGTCGATTGCTTGTGGAGCGTCCATCGGGTCAGTAGGGTCAGTCGGGTCAGTTGTCAGTTGTCATTGGTCAGTTGTCAGGGGGCGAGGTCCTTCGCCCTTAATTTCGGCCTCACGTATACGGTGCAAAACTTGACAGCAGCATGCCGACGACCAGATTCCAGCCGTCGACGAGGACGAACAGCAGCAGTTTCATCGGCAGCGAAATCATCATGGGCGGGAGCATGACCATTCCCATCGACATGGTGACGCTGGATACGACCAGATCCACGATGATGAACGGCAGATAGATCTGAAAGCCGATCAGGAAGGCCGTCTTGAGTTCGCTCAGCACAAATGCCGGCAGCAGCACCTGCAGCGGCACGTCGTCATACGTCGAGGGTGCGGCGGTGCCCTGTGGCAAGTATTGGTAGAACAGCCAGATGTCGTCGCTGTTGCCGGTGATTTGAATTTGGCGGCTCATGAACGTGCGGATCGGCCGCACGCCAGCCTGCCACGCCTCTTCCAGAGTCATCGAACCTTGCGGATCCGTATACGGCTGGATTGCGTCCTGATAGACGTCCTTCCAGACGGGGGTCATGATCAGCAAGGTCATGAACAGCGCGATGGAGGTGACGACTTGGTTCGAGGGCAACTGGCCGATGCCGAGCGCTTGACGCAACAAGCCCAGGACGACGGCGATCCGCACAAAGCTGGTGGTCATCAGCAGCACGGCCGGCGCGAGACTCAGGACGCTCATCGTCAGGACCATTTGCAGCGTGCCGGCGAGCCGCTCGCGACTGACCCAATCCGCGGGATCTGCGGCGGGCATTCCCTCCGGCGCGGACACGCCCGGGGCGGCGGCGCCGGGCTCCTGCGCCGCAGCCGGCGCGGCCAGGCAAGCGACGGCGACTGCGAGTGCTGCGAAAACAGGATAGACGAACGATCGGAATGCGGCGTGCCCGCGACGGCCTCCGCGCGCGCGCGACCAGCCGGGCGAGGGCGACGAGACTCCGGTCCATGCGTTCGTCATGTCGGTCTCCGATCTCCGCTTACGCGCGTTGCGTCTGGCCGCACTGCCACAGGATCTCGCGAAAGGACGCGGTGATGCTGTCGGGGTGACTCTGCCGGCAGATCCCGGCCAGGCGATCGATCTCGCCGGGCTCGGTGATCTCGGTCAGCGTTTCGGCCCCGGTCGCGGTCACCGACAGCAACAGCAGCTTGTTGCCCACGCGGACCAGATGCATCTCTTGACGGCCGCTCAACGGAGCTCGGCCCAGCGTCTGGACGACTTCGCCCGGCAACGTGGCGCCGTGCCTCGCGTGGGCTTTGCGCAGGATTAACGCGGACAATACGAACAAGCCGAGCACGACCGCCAGACTGGTGATCACGGTGGTGATCGCGGCGCCGGGGGTGGGCGTCCGTGCCCGGCCGCCGGCGTCCGCGGCCTGTTTCAGCGGAGGCAGCGGCAGGGAGGAACTCGCCGGCGATGCAGCGAATGCCGCGGGCCGGGACACTGGTTTCTCAATAATCTGGACCGGCAACTTGGCCGGCACCGCCGGGGTTTCCCGCGCGTCGGCCAAGGCGGCCGATGTTGCCAGCAATGTCAGCACCAGGGCCCACGCGAGCGCAGCGCGCAAGCCGCAGCCGGCGCGCCAGCTTCGACGGCGACTCGCTCCCGTGCTGTCGGCGCGGGCGCAAGACAAGAGCGTCATCCTCGAACGTAGGCGGCGCCACGGGGACAGGCGATCCGCGGACGCGGCGAAACAAACACGGCACATCTTGGCGGTTTCCTCCGACGGGGACAAGGGCGGGTACTTGTCCCCAAAATCGCCGCCGGTGACAAGATCAACTTGTGGGCTTTCTCACGCGGCCATCGTGAACCGTCGCCGGCTGGGCATGTGGATCAATCCCTCACGACACATCCGGCCGGCCAATTCAGCCAACTGCAGTTGGGCCGCTTCGATGTCCCTCAGACGGGTCGGTCCGAGGGTTTCGAGCTGGCGGCGAAGCGTCCTGCCCGCCGAGGAAGGGAGGCGGCAAACGATGCGATCGATCAAGTCGCGATTGGCACCGGACAATGCCAGCAATACGATCTCCGGCGCGGCGGATCCGAACACCCGGGCCAGAGCCGCATCGTCGAGCCGCACGAGGTCGTCGAATTCGGCCAGGGGCGGCGTCTCGGCGGCTTCCGCGGGTCCGGCGGGCAACCGTCGGCGGTTCTCCATCGCGGTGGTTGCCGGCATCGGCTGCCCGAACGGCGCGTCGTTGGCACAAGGCGGAAGCAAGCCGGGTTCGGTCTGCGACGACCGCCCCGAGCCGCCGTGCGTCGATTGTGGCGCGGAGAATCCCCACGGCAGCAGTTCCGCCCCCAAATCATGAAGCACCTCGGGCGCCGTCGCCTCCAGATGCGCCAGACGCCTCAACACTTCCGCTTGACGATCCAGCGGCAGCCGCTGCAACAGATCGGTGGCCTGCGCCGGCGGTAAATTGGCCAATACCAGGCAAATGGTTTGAGCGTGTTCCTGAGCCAGACCGCGCGCCAAAGCGGCCGCGGGCGCCTGGATCTGCGGTAGTTCGAGTTCTCCGCCGCGCGGATCGTCGGCCGCGGCGTCACTGGCCGCCGTTGGACGGTCCGTAAATGTTTGTTCCGCCGGAGGGCTTGCTGCTTGATCGGGCTCCCCTTCCGGCATTTCTGGGGTCGACTCAAAACCGGCATCGAGAAACTCGGTCAGAACCCGCTCGCGCTCGTGCGCGTCCACGTCGCCCAGTTCGAGCAACGCCGCGCGCACTTGCGCGGCCAATTCGAAGGAGATTTGGCCGAACAGGAACTCGGCCGCCGGCTGGTCCACGCTGTCAATCAAGATCGCCGTCTTGCGGATTCCGTCGGGCAAAGCGCTAGCGGCTTGACGCTCGTCCTGCGCAAGACTCCGACGTACGGGATGTGGTTGCGGCCGCGAAACGTCGTTCGGCATGGTAACAGTCTTTCTCGGGCGAAATGGAATCTTGGGCGTCATCAGCCCCGGGGCGAGAAGCTGCTTCACGCGGCTTTGCGCAGCCAACGCTGCAGGGCTTCCGCAGCGGCTTGCGGATTCTCCTGAATCGCCCGCTGGACCTGGACGTGAACATCCGCCTCGCCGCCCGGCGATGAAGAGAGGGAAGCGGCAAACGAAACCGTCGCAGCCCGATCGACGATCTCCGCCGAAGCGGCTTCCGCGCAAATCGTGCTTCCAGCCGTCGCAGGCCGCCGGTTGCAAAGGACCAGGACCACGCTGCCGATCAGTAGACAGCCGCCCGCCAGCAACGACCAATTCGCCGCAGCCCATGCGGCCACGGACGGACCGACCCCGGCGATACTCGTCTCGGCCTCCGCCGTCCGATCCTCGTAAGACGTCACGACAACTTGCGGATGCCCGCCCAACTCGGCCGCCGGTGGCGGCAGCAATGCCAGCACGGCTCGTTCGACCGCGTGTTTCACCTCTTCTTCGAGTGCCTGCAAAGCGGATCGGTCCGGATCAGGTTCCGCGGCCGCGTGTCGCTCGCGCCACAGCTGGACAAAGCAGCTGCGCGGTAAATCGATCGAGGCCGACACGAGAGTCGGGGTAAATCGACGGCCCGTCGTCTTTACCGTCTCGGCGGCGGTCGCCTCGTGAGCATCTGCCAATTGGACCTGGACGCCGACGATCGAGCCGGGATAAGCCGTCAAGCGGTCTTGGATCTTTGCGCGGAACGATTCCTCGAGTCGAGCTTGCTCGGTCCGCGCGGCGTAATTCGCCGACGCCGATCCGGGACCATCGCCGCCCGGATAGGCGCGGCAGGCATTGAGATCCGAAACGGTGACTTGGGAACGATCCAGGCCCGCGACGAAGCCTGTCACGGTATCGCGGATGGCTTCGATCTCCTCGTAGGCCAGTTCGCGAGTGCCTTCGGCTCGCACGGCGACGACCGCACGGACGTCCCATGTCGGCGGAAATCCGGGCTTCTTGACTTCCGCGTACTGGACCGAGGCGGTTTCAATGCCGTTCATTCCCGACAAGATTCTCGCCAGCTTCTTCTGCTCGGCCACTCGATAGCCGAGTTCCGTTTGCTGGCGCGAGGCGAAGGGATTGCTGTCGGCCGCGATTTCATCCAAGGAATCGTCGAAATCGGCCGGCAAAGCGTCCGCCGCATCCAAGGCTACCAGATAGGCGTCCAGTTTGGCTCGCGGGACCAAGAGCCGCCCGTCCGCCATTTTCGCCTCGCCCAACCCGGCGGCTTGAAACGCGGCCGTCATCTTGGCTAATTCGCGGAGCGAAAAGGAACGTCCTTCGAACAGCGGCTGGTACGGCCCGCTCATCCGCCCGATTGCTAGCAGCAGCAAACCGCCCAACATCACCGCGGACAAGACCAAACACACGGTCCGCGACGGAGCCGTCAGGGCCCGATAGCGTTCGGCGGTGTGTTGCGTAAGATTGCTGAGCCATTCCATGCAGGGAACTCCGGCGTGCCGTTCAGGCGGCCTTCCTGGACCCGGCGTCCCCGTCGGTCACCCGCGGGAATTGAACGGTCGTGGCAACTCCGCCTTCGGGACAGCCGGATACCGAGATTCGCGCACCGCACGCGGCGACGATCTGCTGCACTTCGAGCCAAGGCATCGGCCGGGGTTCTCCGCCTTCGGGGATCGGAGCCAATCCCTCGCTCAGCAGCAATTCGGCACTTTCCGAACGGTCGTCGGCCACCTCGACCTCGACGCCCTCTCGATCACTGTACGCGGTGATTACAATTTGGCTGCCCGCCGGACTGGTCGCCAGAGAGTTGCCGATCAACCGGATCAGCAACATCCGCAACTGGCGGCGCTCGCCATGGACCATCATGTAGGGCGGCGCGTCGATTTCGATCGGCACGCGCCGTCGCAGGCTCTCATGCTCCAAGGCCTCGGCGACCTCCTGCAACAGGTCGCTGATGTCGAACTCCGGCAAATCGGCCCGAGGCGGAAACGGCACTAAACTGCTCATGATTCTCTCCCGCTACGAGGCTCCGCAAGCCGTGGGCGGGCACCTTGTTTCCAGCACAAGCACCACGATTTCCGCAGTGGCCCGCTGGGGTCCAGCCCAAATCCTCCGGACCTCTATGCACGATCCCCGCGCCCCGGCGACGGTCGGACGCGCGGCGGCAAAAAGCCGAGAGCTTTTAGCGAAAGCAGCGCGGCGTGTCAATCCGCGTTTCTCAGTTCCTGCCGTCCGAGGTGCAATAAGCTTCGTCACTCGCTTCCTGGCAGACGCCCGTGACCTGCTCCATCGCCCACACGTTCAGGTCGGACAGCATTGCTGTCGTCAGATCGTCGGCCACCGGATACTGGCGAATCGAGACGTGCAGGCTGGCCGCATGAAACAACCGCAATTCATCGCAACTCTGCGCCAGCGGATACTCGAGCGAATCGCGGCCCTGAGCGATCAGCAACGGCAAGCCGCGCAATTGACGCAACCGCGCCAGCGGAGCGGCTCCTTCGGGAAACGGACCGCCGATCGAGGCGACGCCCGCAAACCGCTCGGGGTGTTGTAGCCCGATGCGCAGCGCCATCGTGCCGCCACATTGGAAACCGGCCAAAAAAACATGTTCCTCCGCGATGCGATAACGGGCACAAGCGGCGTCGATGCTGTCAAAGACCTGCTGCTCGGCGGCTTCGATCGCGGACAGCGTCTGGCTCCAGCGGAAACCCGATTCTCCCGGCAGCGGCGGACTGCAGCCGCGGGGACACACGGCCACGAAGTTGCGCAGACTGACGTGTGGCATGATCCGCTTGAGCTGCCGTTCGTCGTCCCCTGGGCCGTGCAGCCAAACCAACAGCGGATAACTGTAATTTGGTTCGAAGTGATGAGGCACAAACAACGCACAATTAGGACGGCGGGACGGCGGCAGATCCACCTTCGCACGATCCATACGGGAAACGAAAGGAGACGCCGACACGGCCCCAGAGGGCCAACTCTGCATGCGATTCATGATAGCGAATGAAGGCTGAGTGTCGTTGAATGTCGTGGATGAAGGGAAGGTCTTCGGGTTGTAAACCAGCCGCACGACTCTGTCAATGTCAACTGGTTCACGTTGCGATCGAAGAGGCCGCTTCGGCCGTCGAACGAACGACCGAGGCATCCGTCACAAACAGAAGATGCGACGCCAGCTGCTAGCTGGACGGCATGCTGCCGGTCAACTGGTGCATCGTGCCCACCAGGTCTTTGACGGCGTCGACGCTCTTCTGGAAATCCGCCCGTTCTTGTCCGGCCAGATCCAATTCGATGACGCGCTCTACGCCAGCAGCACCGAGCACGACCGGGACGCCGACGTAATAGCCGCCGACGCCGTACTCGCCATCGCAGTAAGCGGAACACGGCAGCAGCCGCTTTTTGTCCTTGACGATCGCTTCGACCATCTGGGCCACCGCGGCGGACGGCGCGTAGTAAGCGCTGCCGGTCTTGAGCAGATTCACGATTTCGGCGCCGCCGTCCCGTGTGCGCTGGACGATTTCCGCCAACCGCTCCGGAGCGATCAGCTTGGTGACCGGAATTCCGCCCACCGACGTGTAGCTGGGCAGCGGGACCATCGTATCGCCATGCCCGCCCAGCAGCAGCGCCGTGACGTCTTCGACGCTGACACCCAGTTCCAGGGCCAGGAAAGTTCGATACCGAGCCGTATCCAGCACGCCGGCTTGTCCGACCACGCGGTGAGCCGGAAAGCCGCTGATCTCCCACACCCGCTGCGTCATTACATCCAGCGGATTGGTCACCACCACGATGATCGCGTCCGGACTGGTCGCCCGCACCTGCTCGGCGACCGCGCTTACCACTCGGGCGTTGGTCACCAGCAAGTCGTCGCGGCTCATGCCGGGCTTGCGGGGAATCCCGGCCGTAATCACCACCACGTCGCTGTCGCGGGACGCTTCGTAGTCGTTCGTGCCGATTACATTCGCATCGAACCCGGCAATCGGCCCGGACTGCATCAAGTCCAATGCCTTGCCCTTCGGCATATTTTCCGTGGCCGGAATATCCACCAACACAATATCGCCAAGCTCGTACACGGCACACCAGTGCGCCGTGGTGGCGCCCACGAACCCAGCGCCGACGATGGTGATTTTTGCCCGACGCCTCATAGTCGAATTTCCTTTCTTGAGGGGAAGAAAAAGAAATGAAGCAATTCAGCCGCTGGCCGCAGGCACGTGCGGTCTCGGCGAACTGCCAAGTTACGAATATGAAGTTCTGCGCCGGCAAGTCAAGTGGGTTGATTATTTCTGAATCACGGTCCTGACGCACTGCCGAACCGCACGCCGATGCGGTAAACTGGCGGCTGCAGTGCACTGGCCGATGCCGTACACGGTCCCAAAACGGTTCGGAAAAACTTTCAAAAAAAACGGCGGTGTGCAGCCGCGTTCAGCGAAGTTGCGTGATTTGCTGCGCGGCTGCGGATTGCCGCCCGCCGATGGTAGTGACGCGATTATGCTTGCAACGATTCCGGAATTCTGGCAATTGCTCGCGGACAGCCGGCTCGTAACCGCCGAACAGCACCAGCAATTGATGGCCAGTTTTGGGCAAGTTCGCGGCGCGGTGACGCAGGGCAATGCCCGCACGCTCGCCGAGTGGCTGATCTCGCGCGGCGTACTGACGCGTTACCAGACGATGGTCTTGATGGCCGGCCGCTCCGGCCCATTCGTATACGGGGATTACAAGCTGTACGACCGGCTGGAGAGCGGTTCCTTGGCCGGCATGTTTCGCGCCGTCCACGTGCCGACGCAACATCCGGTCGTGCTGCAGTTTCTGACCGGACCGGCGACGCAGGATCCCCGGCAATGGGCGGCGTTGGCGTCCCAGTTGCAAGTCCACAGCACGGCCCAACATCCGCACCTGCAGCGATGTTTCGAGGCCGTCGATTTGACTTCGTACCGGTTCCTGGTCGTCGAGGATTTGCGAGGACAGGGCGTCGATCAGTTGCTGGCAGGCGGCCAGCGGTTGGCCCCCGCCGAGGCCTGCCGCATCATCCGCTGTGCCGCCTTGGCCCTGATGCCGCTCCAACAGCGCGGCGTAATGCACGGCGATATTCGCCCTGCCCGCTTGTGGCTGGAACAAGGCGGAAATGTCAAGCTGCTCCGGGAACCCGTCAGCGGTTTCACGCCCGTGTTCTTGTCAACCCCCGACGCCGCCGAACTGTTGGGTCCCCGTGCCGATTACTTGGCGCCGGAGTTCCTGCAGGAGGGCACCGCGCCCGACGCTTTGACGGATATTTACGCGCTGGGCTGCACGCTGTACGAACTGCTGGCGGGCCAGCCGCCCTTTCCCGGCGCGGATCTCCGCACGAAGATGCATCAGCACGCGACGCAGCCGATTCAGTCGCTGGACGCAATCGGTGTGCCGCAGCCGCTGAGCCAAGTTGTTGCTTATCTGATGGCGAAGAATCCGGCCGTCCGATACCAGCATCTGAATCAGGTGATCGTGCAGATCAGTCCGTTTGTGGACTCCAGCCGCTTGAATCTCGCTTCGCCCAAGCCGCCTGCGACGCTCGCGGCCTACGAGCGGGCGATCCAGCAGCGACAGTCGAACGCAGCGGCCGCTGGCACGGGCCGCAGCACGCTGCCCGGCATGTCTCCGGCAGGCCGCGGCACGGCGGGCTCCGTCGGCGTTCGGCCCGTCACCACGACGCCCGCCGCCGGCACCGGAACCCCCGCGGCGACGGGCGGGGGCAGCTCGGTCTTGAAAAGCCGGCAACGCCACAAGCCGGCCCAACAACAGCTGTTTTTCAAAATCGGGATTGCAGGCGGCGTGGTGCTGTTGCTGCTGATCGTGCTGATTTGGTTGAACAGCAGTCCTCGTCGGGCTCCCGTCAAACCGCGCGGGGGCGCTTCGTCCGGGCGTGCCCCAGCCTTGACGGACGGCCCGGCGGCCGGTAGCGCGGGCGAGCCGGATCAAGCCGCCGCGACCGACGGCGGACCGCCCGAATTCGTCACCGACGGCGGCGAACAACCTTGGCCGTCTCCGACCGACGGCCAGCCGGTTTCGCTTCGCTATCTGCCGCCCGGCGCCCAGGTCTTCCTGATCGTCCGGCCCGCGGACTTGCTGGCCCATCCCGAAGGGCCGCGAATCCTGCAAGCCCTGGGGCCCGCGTTCGCGCGAACCCAGGCGGCGTGGGAAGCGGCGGCCGGATTGCCGCTGAGCGAAATGGAACAGCTGATCGTCAGCTTTCACGATGCTGGCGACCCGCTGCCGCGTCAGACGCTGGTCGTGCGTCCCCAAACGCCTGTGGCTAAGGAGTCGCTACTGCAGAAATGGGGAAATCCCGCGGCGGCTTCGCCCGATGCGGAGGAATATCGCGGATCCGGCGGCTGGTCGTACCTGCTGCCGGCCGGCGCTGCAGACGGTGTGTTCGTCGTCGGCAGACCGGACCAAATCCGCGAGATCCACGCCGCCCAAAGCGCGCCGCCGGCGATCCCCGTGGCGATGGAAAAACTGCTCAAGACGTCCGACGACCGGCGGCACCTGACCGTCCTGTTCACCCCCAACGAACTGGTCTCGAATTTCTGCCGCGACGGCCGGCCGTGGTCGCTGTGCGCGCCGCGGCAAGTCCGCGAGCCGCTGGACTGGCTCCTGGGCGACGGCATGCAAGCCGTCTCGTTCAGTGTGCACGTGGCCGAGGCCAGTTACGCGGAACTGCGGTTCGTTCCACGGCTTGGAGCGATGCCGGGCGTCAATCCGGTGGCGGAATTCCCTGGCCGGCTGCAACAGATGCCGGATTTGGTCGAGCGGCACGTCGCTGGTTCGAATTCGCAGGGACGCCTCGCCGCGATGCGTTATCCGCAGATGCTCCGATTTCTGCACGCGCACAGCCGCATCGGCGTCGAGAACAATCTGGCGGTCGTCAACGTCTCTCTGCCGGCGTCTGCCATACATGACCTGGTGCTCGCGACCCAGATCGCGCTGTCGACGTCGCCGAGTTCCGGCGCTGCCGCATCGTCAGCCGCAGCAGAGCCACCACCGTAAGTGGGACTGCTCCGTTGAAACGTCAGCTTTACCCACCTCCTTCATAGTCGCGAAGCGACGTCAGCGCACTAGCACCAAACGATTGCCGAGCGGTTTCTGTCGCCGCTTCGCGGCTCTGCGATTTGTAACTCGCACCCACCCCACGGCTTACGCCGTGGGCTACGTGCTGGCGCCGCTTCGCGGCTGTCCCGATTTGTGGATAAAGACAAGCTTTCACTCTCCGCCTGGAAACGCGGCCGCCCGACTACCCTGCGTTTGGTAACGCGGTTACAATCGGCGTTCGCTGTATCCAGCCGCAATCGTCTGCATAATGATCATCGCGGCAAACAACGCAAGTGGCTGGCCGACCGGATACATACTCATCAAGGGGCAGGGTGACTGCAGCGTCGCCATGGCCGAAGAGGAATGGCAGGTTGGTGCCGAAATCATCGAAAACGCAAAGTGGCCGCGGGGCCGAAGCAACAAGCCGCCTCGAAGCAATGCTGGCACCGGCTTGGCCGTTCCGCGTTGAGACGGGCACGTTTTTCCTGCTGTTCTATCTGTACGTTTGGCTGGTCATTGATCCCCGGCTGATTCACCATACCATCGGCATTCTTACCTCCTACCACGTTCTTTCCTTCTCGACGGGGTGGCAGTTCTTCTGGCCGTTTCTGGGCCAGCCGGGCGGCTTGGTGGAATATGGCGCGCGTTTCCTCTCGCTGTTCTTCTGCTTCGGCTGGGCGGGGGCATTGATCGTAACCGCCCTCGCGTGGACGACGTGTTTTGCGATCGATGTCTTAACGCGCCTTGCCAACTCGCCTCGTGGTATCGTGATACGCTACGGGCCGGCCGTTCTTCTGCTGGTGATGTTCGGCAGTTACGGCCATCCGTTGCGGACCGTTCTGTCGCTGGTGGTGGCCCTGGCGTGCTTTGTGCTCTATTTGCGTCTGGCACCGCGAGGCGTCGCCAAGCCGGCGGCCGTCCTGCTGGCCATGTGTTTGCTCGCCTATTACATCGCGGGCGCGGGCAGCCTGCTCTTCCCGGTCCTGGTCGCGATTGACAGCGTGCTGATCCGGCGGCGGACGCTCGTGGGTCTAGCGGCCTTGTTGTGCGGACTGGCCGTGCCTTGGTTTGTGGGCAGCATGCTCTTTCAGCTTTCACTTCGCCGAGCCTACGGAGACTTCCTGGTTCCAGAGGCGGAGGTTGTGTTGTGGAATTGGCGTCATGCCCTCCTGCTGTATCTTTATTTCCCAGCAGTGCTGGCCGGAGTCGCTCTGCATCAGGCCATGCTTGCTCGCAGGTCGTCGAACTCACGCGATCCGCAGCCCTTCCCAGCGGAATCGTCGTCGACCGCAATGCGTTTTGGGATCTTGGGACGGGGAAAAGCGAGCCGGGGCATCCAGGTGGCCGCCGTCTGTCTGGCTGCCGGCGCCGTTGCCCAATTCATGTTGCACACCGATGGCATGGTCGCGTTCCAGGCAGACTACTACTGCCAGCGCGAGATGTGGCCGGAGGCGCTGGAGGCAGCCGGCAAAATGCCGACGGCCGAATACGACAGCCGCCATAACCGGAACGTCATGCTGGCGCTCTACCATACGGGAGGACTGGGCGACGAAATGTTCCGTTATCCGCAGGCCCCGGGTGTCGTCCAGTACGACATGCTGGAGGGTAAAGACTCGCATACCTACTTCCAAGAGAGCCGGTTCTTCCTGGAACTAGGATTGGTCAACGAAGCGGAAAAGTGCGCCCACGAGGCATTCGCGCTGGAAGGCGATATGCCGACGATTCTCAACCACTTGGCGGTAATCAACATCGTCAAGAATCAGCTGGAAACGGCACAGGTTTTTTTGAATGCGCTGAGCAGGAAGCCATTGTATCGGCAACTCGCCAAGAATATGCTGCGGCGGCTCAGCGACGATCCTGGTCTGGAAAGCGATCCGCGAGTGCAACAGATACGCCGCTCCATGGCCACCGAGGACGGGGCCTTTCTGATCGTCAACCACGAGGCGTCCTTGCGCCGACTTGTCGAGAAGAACCCGGACAACAGAATGGCATTCGAGTTTCTCATGGCGCACTATCTCTGCGTTGCCCGCCCCGACAAGGTTGTGGAAAACCTCCCGCATCTGCACCGCTTCCGATATCGCCGGATTCCACGGCACTTTCAGGAAGCCATCGTGCTGCACGCGGCCAAGAACGGCGGTCCGCCTCCGCTGGGAGAGTTCCAGTTGGCCTCCGAAACACTCGCGGACGCCAGGACTTTCTTCGATATCCTGAAGAGCACTCCGAATCGAGACCGGGCGATTCAAAAAGCGGTGGACGCGGGTTTGGGCGGTTCGTATTACTTCTATTACCGATTTGGCATGTCGGGCCTGTAATCCCATGATACGAAAATCCGGTCGGATCATCGTGATCGCCCTCGCTATCACCACCTCCGTCAGCGGGGCGTGGATGATGTGGCGCAATCGGCGACCGTCGGTGAACGATGCGGTCGCGGTGGCCCGTGTGCCCCAAATCCAGCCGGATTACTCAGGCATCACGATCCCCCCCAACATCGCTCCGCTGAATTTTTCGATTCGCGAGCAAGGCTCGCGATTCCTCGTTCGCATCGCATCCGAAGCCGGCGCAGCGTTTGAGATCGTCTCGCGATCACCGAAGATCACGATTCCGCCGGACCGCTGGCGGACGCTGCTGGGCGCGAACCGAGGAGCAACTCTGCGGTTGGACATTTACGCAGAACAGGACAACGCGTGGCGGCGATACCGAACGATCGTCAACCGTATCGCGAACTACGACATTGACGGTTACCTTGCCTATCGGCTCATTCCCCCCGTACACAACAAATGGCGCGAGGTCGCGGTCTATCAGCGCGATCTGACGACGTACCGGGAATCGGCGGTGCTGGATGGAACGTCGTTTGGTACCGGCTGCGTGAACTGCCACTGCTTCGCCAACAACGATCCCGGCCGCATGGTGATCGGTGTCCGAAGCGGTGAATTCGGCCACAGCGCACTGGTGGTCGACGCGGGAGAAGTCAAGAAAATCGGGACGCGGTTCGGCTATACGGCGTGGCACCCCAGCGGCCGGTTGGCGGTTTATTCAATCAACCGCGTCTGGCAGTTCTTCCACGCCGCCGGGGCGGAGGTTCGGGACGTCTTGGATGCCGACGCCGCCCTCGCATACTATCGGCTCCAGACGGGCGAAGTGAAGGTGGTGCCCCGCGCCGCCGACAAGAATCGTCTCGAAAGCTACCCCGCCTGGTCGCCCGATGGCCGCTACCTGTACTACTCCAGCGCGCCGCTCCTGTGGGCCAGCGGCGATCCCGTACCGCCGCCACGCTATGCCGAGGTCAAGTATGACCTGATGCGCATCAGCTATGATCTCGCGGCGGACCGCTGGGGTGACCCGGAACTGGTGCTTTCCGCCCAGCAGACGGGACTGAGCATCCTCCAGCCCCGCATCTCGCCGGACGGTCGCTTCCTCCTGTTTTGCATGTGCCGCTACGGGAGCTTTCCTGTCTATCAGCCGACCAGCGATCTGTACATGCTGGACCTGAATACCGGCGAATACAGCAAGCCTGAGATCAACAGCGAGTTTTCCGAATCGTGGCATTCCTGGTCGAGCAATGGCCGGTGGATCGCCTTCAGCAGCAAACGTGGTGGAGGGCTCTTCACCCGGTGCTACCTGAGCTTTGTCGACGAGAGCGGCAAGGCGCACAAGCCATTCATTGTCCCCCAGCGAGATCCGGAGTTCTACGACTCGCTGCTCAAGACCGTCAGCGTTCCGGAATTCATCACCGGCCCTGTGCCCGTCACGGCCGAGCGTCTGACGCAGGCCGTCGTCTCCAACCGGACCATCGCGGTGGATGGGATCACCGGCGCGTCCGCGCCGGCAGGCCGCTCGGAGCCTTGGCAGCCAATCCGGGAATAGGCACGCCGTCTTCAGCGCGACGATTCCTCTGGGCCGGCGCGACAAGGTTTGCCGGCTCGGTAGCGTTCCAGGTTTTGACGAATCCATTGGGCCAGGAACTTGTCCTGCGGGTCAACCAGGTTCAATGCTTTGTTGGCTGTGGCGACGGCCTCGGGAAAGTTGCCCACTTCGGCATAAGCGGCGGACAGGGTGTTCAACAGCACCGGGCTCCGGTAATTGGTAACCGCACAGGCCCGTCGGGCCAAGTCGACGGCCCGGGCCCCGTCGCGGACGTCGTCTTGAGGACACACCGCCAACAGCCAAGCCAAGTCGGCGACCGGCCGCACGTTGTTCGCGTCGACCGCCGTGGCCTTCCTGAGCTGGGCAACGGCCGACCGGAAATCGCCCTGCATTACCAGCGATTTGCTCAGCAAGAGGTGCGCGTCGATGACTTGCGGATCGAGGGCGAGCGTTTTCTTGAATTGCTCGATCGCCTCGGCCAGCATCTGCCGCTTGAAGAGGACATTTCCCAGCTCGAAGTGCCCCTGCGGATCGTGATCGTCCAGTTCCATTGCCGTGCGGAAAGAGACCGTTGCCTGTTCGAGTTTCCCCTGCTCCACATAGATTCTGCCCAGGTTGGCGTGAGCCGTCCGGTAATAGGGATCGATCTCCAACGCCTTCCGGAAACGGGCAAGGGCCTCGTCCAACCGCCCGCTTTGCGCCAGGACGATTCCGGCATGGCCATGCGCGCGGCTCTGGTTGGGATCGAGCGCCAACGCCTCGTTCAGGCGAGCCAGGGCTTCGTCCAGCTTGCCTTTCTGGGTGAGTGCGATCGCCGCCTCGACGTGCGCGTGCTGAAAGTCGGGCTGCAGCTTGACCGCCGCGTCGAACTCAACGATCGCCTCGTCGAACTTCCCCTGCCTTCTCAGGCCCACGCCTCGCGTCGCGCGCCGGTAGTATTCCAGCGCCGGGATGTCGATGCTTAGCAGTTCGTCGTACGGCACGTTGACAAACTCAGGGATATTGACGGCCCGGTTGGCCGCGGTCGAGTTCGGCACCAGGACCGCCGGGCTATCGTTCCCATCCTGGTCGATATGCGTCAGAAACATCTGGGTGTACGGCGTGTTGGCCTTGGAGGAGAAGACCAACCATCGGCTGTTGGGCGAGAAGCTGTGCCAGGAGTTCATCAGCGTGGTGTTGCACCGCATGCGACGGGCGGTGCCGCCGGCGGCGGGAACGATCCACAGCGTGCTGTCTGGACGCATGAGCTGGCCGTTGCGGCACTTGACAAACACAATCCACTTGCCGTCCGGCGAAACCTTGGGGAACGTATTGCTCATACCGTTGTTCGATGCCCCGGCGATCGGCTCCGCCTGGCCGCCCCGGCCATTGCGGAACGGGATGCGATACAGGTCGTATTGGATCTGCGTTTCGACGGGATCGTTGGCCCGTTCGGCGAGCTTGCCGTCTTCCGGATAAGGGTCCTTTGCGCCGGCCCGAGCGAAGACAAGGTGCTCGCCGTCGGGGGTCCACACGGCGTCGCAATGCACGTACTGCGGGTCGTCCGCTCCGGGCAAGGCCCGGATCTGGCCGGTCGAACGGCTGTAGTATCCCAGGATGCCGCGGGTCGGGAAGAAGACCTGGAGAAAACGGTAATCCATAAAGTTGGACACGTAGACGGATTCGTTCAGCGTCGTTACGACGTGCTCGCCGTCGGGAGAGATCCGTGAGAGAAACCCGATAGTCTTCCGGCCCTCCGGTTTGTCCGGAAAGGAATTCCAACTGATCACGTCCTCCGGCTTGAACTTCGTCTCTCGATTCACCGCCGCGATGACGTATGCCCCCTTGTCTCCCTGGGGGCCGTCCAAATCCATGCCCAGCGTCCGGCCGTCGGCCGAGAAGGAATGGCAGTTGGTGCAGGTCGGCACGTCGGTCAACAATAGCCGGCTGGCGGGTTTCGAGACGTCGCGCAGCCGCCAGCCGATCAAGGACACGGCGTCGTCGGCCAACGGTTTGATCACGCTCTTTTCGGTGAGTGCCGGCGCCAGGGGCACATCGCGATAAAAAATCGGCGCGCCGACGGGATCCGCGGCGGTCGTGAGCGAGACCCGACCGCGGGAGAGGATTTTCGCCGGTTCGCTGCTGCGGAAACCGACGATGGTGATGCGCACGGCAAGCCCGGTAGCCCCCTGCTTGATCGCCTTCCACACTTCGTCGTTGGGAGTCCAACTCCGGGCGGACGCTTGATAGGGCGTCGGGCGGTAGATCTCGTTGCTGTCGGCGACGGCCGCCGGGTCTATCGGACCGGCAGCAGGCGGGTGGCCTGCCGACAGAACGTAGATACGCTGCGACCGGTCGGCGAAGGCCAAGTCGATCAGCCACGTGTCGGCCCGCGCGTCCGGCTCGTGCCAAAGGAACGTGGGAGGAACGAACTCTGGCGGGAAGACGGTTTCATCCAGCGGGTAGTCGACGATCAGCGTGGCCGGCTCGTCGGCCTCGTCCGACGAACGAATCACCGCCTGGATCAGTTCGTTCAGCTTCCGTCCCGCCGTCGAACGAACGCCCGCGTCGCCGTCGGTCAAGATCGCTTCGTCCGCTTCATCCAGCAGGAGATGGGGCGATTTCGGATCGAGCGGCCGGCGTCCAGGCTGATTCGAAGCGTCAATCCGGAGTTCCGATTCGGCCGTATTGGCGTCGTGGGCGGATTCCTCTCGCAGGGCCGTGCCCAGGCGGAGCCCGCTGCGGGGCTCCACGTTCAAGCGGGTCCGCTTCGTCCAGAGATAAGCTGCCAAGATGGCAGTCAAGATGCCAACGACGACGCAGACGGTCTTGCGATTCATGGATCAAAAAACGAACACGGGACTTTGGCCTCAATAATCCGTTTTACTCCTAGTGCGTTGCCAAGGCTTAGTTTTCGGGTACGGGTGCGGTATCGTAGCCCGAAGCGCCAGCGAGGACAACGGACCGATGACAGTCCTCGCTTACGCGCTTCGAAGTTGCGCATTCGGCGGTCCGGTCGTGTTTGGCCGAAGGCCTGCTCCCATCGTAGCCTGGGGCAACGCCCTAGGGGCACGGTGTCGTCCGGCCTATTTGGCCGAAGGCCATACTCACCTTGCCCTACGCAGCACGGTGAATATGGCCTTCGGCCAAACAACGGATGCTCGCCCGTGTCCCTAGGGCGTTGCCCCAGGCCACGGTGAATGTGGCCTTCGGCCAGAATTCCGGCCCCAAAAATGCGCAACTTCAAAACTTACGCTTCGGGTTACGTGAAGTCCAGAGCCACTCCAAATTAAGTCTTGACGAGGCACTAAGGTGCCGCGGTGGCCGCAGGATCCGCGACAAGCTCGATATTGATTTCGTTGCTCCCCGCTTTCACCTCGACTTCGGGTTCCTTGGGCACGAGGCCGCTGAAGGGCACCGGTGCAGCGGGCTTCTCATCGTGCTTTCCCGGTTCAACGGGGACTTGTTGTTGACTGGAATCGGCTGCCGCTGGCGAGTAGATTACCTTGTGCCGTCCCACTGCGGCGCCATCTTCAGGAGCGTACGTCGCCAGCGTGTATGTGCCATCTCCCTTCACTACCCCTGCCGCAGGTTTGCCGACTGTCCCGGCAACCGGCGCGAAGGTTAAGCTGCCGCTCGTAACGGGTTGGCCGTCATGAGTCACCTTGCCGCCGACTTTTGCCGTTGGATGCGATCCTCCCGAACATCCCAGCAAGGCGACGAGGAAACCGGCGCTGACAAGCAAAGAAAACGAAAACATTGGTCGAATGGTGCAGTTCATCTGATGCTACCTTCCTGCGAAATCATGGAACCCGTTACGTACGACTTGCACGCGCCCCACTATCCCGGCACAGTATGGGGATAGCGAGTGATGTTCACGTACCGCTGGCGTTGATCGCCTTTGGAGACGATTACCCTGGCAATCAAGATGCACTCCGGGCGCTTACCGCCCTGGGACCTGTACCGCGTTTCCGTCCTGGATGGCGGCCAGATTCTGGTACAAGGTGGTCTCGATCGAATCCTGTAAGAAGACCACGGATCCATCGCCCAATACGAACTGTGCGCCTCCTGGATGTTTGCTGGAAAAACTGTAATCGGAGGGCGTCAAGCCGGTGTCCTTCCACTGAGTATAGCCCAAAAATTTCCAGTTTTGATTCATGTAGCAGACCGGACCGCACAATCGACCCCAAGAATTCATTCGCCACTGGCCACCGCCGCTGTTGTTTCCGCCTGCCCAAATCGGAAACGGCCCATTGATAGTGGCTACGTTGATGCCGTAGGATTCGGTCACCTCGCCCATCATGATGGTGTTGCTCAGTCCGTCGGTGACCTCAGCCATGCCCACAACTTTGGTAAAGTCATTGCTCTGGGCAAGGCGGAACATACCCGTCTGGATATCGCGACTCGGTGCGTTCCAACTTTTGGCTCCCTGCGCTTGCCACGGTGAATCGTCACCAACGGACACGCAGTAGTTGGATTTGCCGTAGCCATTGTCATCTTCTTTGGGTAAGACGTCGCTCGGGCACATGAAAGCAGGAATCTTGTCCTTGGCAATACTATTGCCGTGGTTCCGGTCCACACGGATAGCGGGTTGGTAGGTGTCCGAATTGGACACGGGAGGGGTCGGCGGAGTAAAAGTCCCAGTTCCGTCGGTAAATCCTGCGATCGCTGCATGCACCTCTACATTGTTCCCCGTCTTGGTATACACGAATGCGGCACCGCCGCCCTTCAGCGTGTCCTGAATCGCTTGAAGTTCCATGAAGGGCAGAATATAGGAGCCCCACGCGTAATAGACATTGTCTTCGTTGTACTGACCGACAGGCAGGGTCTTGAACACGTCGTGGAAGTTGTGCATCGCAACCCCAAATTGCTTCAGGTTGTTGCTGCACTGCGTTCGCCGTGCTGCCTCCCGCGCGGCCTGGATGGCCGGCAGCAGCAAAGCCACTAGAATTCCGATGATGGCAATGACGACCAACAATTCGACGAGCGTGAAAGCTCGCCGGTTACGAAAGCGATAACTCACGGCTGACCTCCCGGAAAAGATTTAGAAAAACGAAACACGGACCGCAAATTCGAACGAATATCGCGAAGCGTCATCTTTGAATCGCAGTATCGCCTCACCAGCTTGGAAACTGCCAAAAGCATGAAGAGTTTATGATAGCATTTAACATTTGACAATACGCAGCCAATTCCCGTCTAGGGGAAGAATACCAGAATTCTTGGAATTCTTCCAGTTTTTTGGTTTCCGTCCTCCGAGATCCCGTTTTGTCGGACGAGCGGGCGGAAGTGATTTACCCATATGGACAGCGCCCCTTTGGCGAATTCAATGAGGTGTAAGTGTCTCTGTCAAGACAAGTTAGGCCCCCTCCGAGCTTGTCTCGGTGGAGCCTGGGTTTCTGCACTAGCTGCGCCGCATCCAGCGCCCCCCTCCGTTTTCTGTCCCTGCCGCCGCCCCCGCCGCTTCGCGGCGGGGGCGGCGGCAGGGATAGAGGCCGTTCTCTTGGGTTGTTCTGGTGCACAAACCTCGCTCCACCGACGCGAGGTCGGTGGGGGCGGAAGTGCTTAAGCTGTGGTGCGTTACATCGCTCCTGGCCCGCAAAGTGGCGCTGTCCCATTAGGACGGTTTCAGGTCGGCCCGTCCTGGCGTCTTCGCGGTTTCTGGGCGGCTGGTGAAGCTCCCCCTGGCGTAACCCCAGGGACCTCGAAGCAAACCAGATTACAGCCCGCGAACGGTGGTTTCGACCTTCAGCCGCCGCTCGTTCAACACGTCCAAGCCGGTAATTTTCCAGGCATCCGCACGCGGCTCGACGGTGAACCGGGCTTCGTATTCGTTGGTCCGTGCATGGACGTGGCCCCAATGCTCGACGGTGCCGTCCACGGTCCAGCGGCAACGATACGCGAAGCTGCGCGCGTCGGTTGTCGCGGCCGCCGGCGGTTCTTTTTGGCCGGAGACAATCCGAACGTCTCGGACGCGCGAGATCGCGCCGCCCTGTTCCTGCATCTCCAGCCCGCGGCGGACCTGTAAGTACAAGTCCCGCAGCAGCGGCCCGTCGGCACTGCCGGCGAGCGCATCGTAGATGTCGTTGTCCTCACGATAATCGAACGCCCGGTAAATGTTCTTGTGCAGCACGGCAAAGATGGCGGCCGCTTGCTCGGCCGAGACGCGGGGCGCGGCAGCGAACGGGCTTGGAATTTCCCATCGCGCCACGGGCCATGCGCCGGCGGCGAGCGCCGCCGCCAGTGCGGTGCCGAACACGTACGAATGCGGCGCAGCGGACCGCCGTCGCAACAGCCACACCAGACCCGGCCACAGCGCCGCACAGGCGATCGAGACCACGGGCAGCAACAGTCGGGGACGCGGCGGCAGCGCGACGTCGACTTGCGTCAGCGGCGGCGGGGCCGGACGCCCGGGGTTCTGCCACAGGTACTCGTTCTCCAGGCCCACACGCGACAGCGCGACGCGGAAAGTGTCGTCGAACGCGTACACGATCATGTGGACCGTCCAGATGAAGCGATTAAAGCGGTCCCACGTCACATGCACGCTGTTGGGCGTCCCTTTGGTGCTGTAGGACAAAATAACGCCGACGCGGGCGCTGGACATGGGCACGCGGCGGTGCTCGGCTTGCTGGGCGAAATCCTTGAATTCCAGCCCGTAGAAATCGACTCGCTGGACCACCGGCTTGACGGTCACGCCGTCGATCTCCAGCGGATTTCCTGCCAAGAAATAGGCCGCGATCTGCTCGCCGGCGGCGTCCTGCTCGGCGATCTCCAGAAACGAGTCGTCCGCTCGGGCGATCAGTACGCTCTCTTCCAAGGTCAGCAGCGGAATCAGGATTTCGTGCCGGACTTCGTAATCTGTGATGTACAGGAACGAGTACACGGCGCTGTAGCTGGTAATGCCCAGCGTCTCGTCCTTCTCCCGCTGATACCACTGGTCCCGAGCTTCTTCCGACGCGTCGGGGGCTAGCGGCGGGCTGTCCCACCGAAAACGCACCGTGTACGGTTTGCCGGGATACAACACCTCCTGCGACGGCGCGGCGGCGTTTTCCTGTTTGACGTTCAGCTGCACTTCGGCGGGAACGGCCAGTTTGTCGCCCGCCAGGTCTTGGCTGAACGTGAGGAACTCCGGCGGATCGGCGAACGAGTATTCGATCTGGAAGGAAATCCGATGCGACATCAAGTCGGCCAGCCGGATGCCTTCGGCCGGCACCTGCGGCTGTTCGACGCGGATCAGCCGGCCGCTCACTCTGTCGCCACGCACGTCCCGGATCGTGAATCGTTCCAACAGGAAGTCCCGATGCCGTTCGATGCCGCGCCGAATCACGTCCGGTTCCAGAAAGTCGCGGTCGTTGGGCGCCAGGTTATGAAACAGGAACAGGTCTTCGGCAAAGCAGTCCAGCTTGACCACGGCTTTTTCGCGGGTCACAAAGACGAACGCCTGCGTCAGCGAGATGGGATGGCCCCCAGCCAATCCCGCTGGCCACACACCGGCAAGCAGCGCCGCGAGCAGGACGAGAAGCGGGCGTGTCGAACGCCGGGCCTCAGCCGTACAGACCTTTCGAAGCTTTGGCAGCATCATAAGCCACAAGGTCGCAATATTCCTGTCCGCAATATTCCTGTCCGCAATATTCCTGTCCGCAATATTCCTGTCCGCAATATTCCTGTCCGCAATATTCCTGTCCGCAATTACCCCGCACGCAATGTTCCTGCAGACTCAGACCTCTTCCACGCGGATCGGCCGGATGTCGAATTTCGGGCATTGGCCCAGGAAGCGGCAGGGGTTGTTGTGGAACACGTCGATCGCCTCTTGCAGCGTGTGCTTGCGGCGGCGGAACTCGAGGATGCACTCTTGCAGCGTAAACGGGTCGCTGGGCCCCCAATCCGCCGACGAATTGACCAGGATCCGTTCCGTGCCGTATTTCTCCAGCATGTCGACGGCCCGTTTCGGCGAACACTTGGTAATCGGGTACAGCGTGAACCCGACCCAATAGCCGGCGTCCAGCGGGGCGCGGATCGTATGTTCTTCGATGTGGTCGATCCAAACGCGGGCGGGATCGACTCGCATGTGGGCCAGGACCTCCAGCGTGCGTTTGGTCCCCCGCACCTTGTCCTGCAGATGCGGCGTGTGAATCAGGATCAACTGGTGGTGCTCCAGCGCCAATTCCACTTGCGCTTCGAAGATCTCCTCTTCGTTCTTGGTCGTCAGGTGAAAGCCGATTTCACCGACGCCCAGCACGGTGGGTTTCTGGAAGAACTCCGGCATGTGCCGCAGCACCTCGCGGCTCAGCGGCGGGTTGTCCGCTTCCTTGGGATTCACTGCGACCCAGCAGAAGTGGCGAATCCCATACTGGGCCGCCCGCGTCGGCTCGAATTCGCTGATCTGGCGAAAGTAGTCTACGAACGTCTCGGGATACCGGCGGTCGAATCCGGCCCAGAACGCCGGTTCCGCAACGGCCACCACGCCGGACATGGCCATGCGTTCGTAGTCCTGGGCCGTGCGGGCGATCCCGTGATAATGCGGCTGAATGATCTGCATGGTTCGACGCTTCCTTCAATCCAGGTCGGAAAACAAGTTCAACAGCCGCTCGGCTCGGTCAGCAGTGGTATCCCGCTCGGCCAACAACGTCAGCGACCGATAGATTTTCGCCAGCTGCTCGCCCGCCACCGGATCGCTTGCCGCGTCCCCGGCCCGGTCCAGGCGATCGAGCATGGCGCCAATCTCGAGCAACTGGCAGCGTGTTTCCAGGAAATAGGTGCCCAGCACCTCGTTTGCAGTGAGCATTGGTTTCTCCCTTGTCGTTCGCGGTCGTGGAGATCTTCAGCCGTGGGGGAGCGATTGCCGCGCGAATCCTAATCCATCTGCACGAGTTTGATCTCCAAGTTCCGCGATAGCATCATATCCCGGATCGAGGCGAATGGCAAAGCGGGGCACCGACAGCGGCAAAGACATGCCGTACGACTAATTTGACAATCTAGCATATCCCGTCGTCTATAGCCCCTAAATTCATTAGCCGCCGCTTGCTTTTCTCTTTCTGCCAAACGTGAAGAAGAGGTGGGTTATAAATTGGGGGTTATAAATCAGGCCGTGACGGACAAGGCATAACTCATTCTGGTTCTCATTTATAACCCCCAATTTATAACCCGCTTCCTCCGTGTTTTTCCTTTCCGATCTTGTCCAATGACGTGAATGACGCGACGGACCGTCGAGGTTCTTTCGACTCAAATCTTTCACCAACCCTCTTCATTTCCAAGCCCCCCCCAAAACCGCGAGCCAAACCGCGATCCTGGTCGTGTTTTTATCTGCGAATCGTTGTAAACTGGAAGTCCCGTTAGGATTGTTGCGAAACCTCCAACACAAGGCGGCGTCGTTATGCAAAACCCAATTCCACAAAGCCGGAACGTCCGGCCGTTAGCCCCGCTGCGGTCCATTGCGTCTGTGCTGCTGGCGATCTCGGTCTTGTTCGCCTCGACCCTCTTAGCGTGGCACGTCACCGGCGATTCGATTTGCGCCCAGGATGCGGACTTCATCAGCGATCGAGCGACGGAGCTTTCTGTCACGCATCGGCAGGACTGGGGAGATTTCGGCCTGAATACGGCAGCCGCTGCAAGGGGCGCGACGGGCTCGCCGATGCAGATCGGCCAGAAGATCTACGCCAAGGGCTTGGGCCATCATGCGAACGGTGAAATCGTGATCCCGCTCCGCGGCCAGTACACGGCATTTCGCAGCTGGATCGGCGTCCAATGGCAAGGCGGCAATCGCGGCAGTGTGACGTTTCGCGTCGCCGTCGACGGAAAAACGGTATTCGAAGCTGGACCGATATCCGACAGCGATCCACCGAAACAAGTCGAAGTGCCAGTCGTCGGCGCGCGGGAACTGAGGCTGATCGCCGGCGACAGCGGCGACGGGATCGGATGCGACATGGCGAATTGGGCCGAAGCTTGCCTGGTACGCGATGCCCGCGTTCCTTTTTTCGGAACCGCCGCCGTCGCCCTTGACGGCGTCGACACACCGCGATCGCGAGCCGCCGCCGGCGGCATATCGCTGATCGCTCGCCCGACGGGATCGCAAGTCGCCTTTCTGGAACCGGCTCGAATGTGGACCGTCAGTGCGGATCGCGGCGAACGGGCTCAACTGGCCATCCCGGTCAGAAACGTCAACGAGCCGATCCGGGTTTCGGCCACCGTCACCGTTGTACGCGGGACGCGGGCCGAAGTCGAGCTTTCGCTGGGCGACAAGAAGGTCGTTCGTCAAATCGCGTTGGGCGAATCGGCCGTTCTGACGACGGACGCTTGGCCCAGCGGCGACACGCAACTGGCAGCCGTCACGCGCGGCTTGGATGCCGAGGCGGGCGTTCGCTGGAGTCACCTGCGTTGCGTCTGGGGCGAGCAGACGTTCGATGTTCCGCTGGTGATGTCCGAACCGCCCGAGGCCTTTCCGCCGCCCGAACTGCCCGCCTGTCGGCCGAGCCTCGAACAGGAACTGATCGAATGGGATTGGCGGATGCAGGATGGTATCGGTACGGCGCGCGAGCCGCGCGTGTGGGCGGACGCCGTTGCGACCGTGCTGGACCGCGGCGATCAATTGATCGGCCATCTGGCTGCCGCAGGCGTGACACTCGGCGATTTGTCGGGCGATTGGGACCAACTGCGTCGGCGGCATCAAACCTTGTCCGCCGGCGAAGCGACGGAAGCCGATTGGGAATCCCTGTGGCGCCAGGTCCATACCGCGCGGCGGCAGATCGCTTTTCACAACCCGCTGGCTGACGTCGGACCGCTGCTGTTCGTGAAATATGTGCCCAGCGCCTTCAGCCATCAGCTGACCCAGTATGCGGGCCGAAGCGCGCGGCCCGGCGGCGGCATTTTCGTCCTCGACGCGCCGGGCCAGTCCATGCAATGCCGGCAATTGAGCACCTTGCCGCCGGGCAATTATATGGCTCCCGACGTTTCCTGGGACGGCCGGCGCGTGCTGTTCTCGTTCTGTCAGACGGACCCGGCGGCAACCGACTGGCGGACGAATGCGAGCCAGTTCTATCGGCTGTACGAAATGGCGGCCGACGGTTCCGATCTCCGGCAACTGACGAATGAAGCCTACGACGATTTCTCGCCGCGCTATTTGCCCGACGACAAGATCCTCTTTCTGTCGACGCGCCGCGGCGGTTTTCACCGCTGTGGTCGCGGGCCCTGCCCCGTGCATGCGATGGCGACCGCCAACGCCGATGGCTCGGATGTGCGTCTGATCTCCTTTCACGAAACCCACGAATGGGATCCGGCCGTGTTGAACGACGGCCGCGTGATCTATACCCGCTGGGACTACGTGGACCGCCATGCGGTATTTTACCAACAGCTGTGGAGCGCGCGGCCCGACGGCAGCGACGTGCGGGCGTTCTATGGCAACAACACGCTGAACCCCGTGGGCGTTTGGGAAGCGCGGCCCGTGCCCGGCTCGAACCGCGTCATGGCCACCGCAGCGGCCCATCACGCCATGACCGCCGGCTCGATCATCCTGCTGGACGTCGCCCGTGGCATCGACGGCTTGGATCCGATCACGAGACTGACGCCCGACGTCTTGTTTCCCGAAAGCGAATCTCCGGTCGGCAACTGGTACGCTCCGGCCGGCGTGTCGCAACGGCCGCCCGTCTCGCCCGAGGAAAAACGCTGGCCGGGGCATTGCTATCGCACGCCGTATCCGCTGTCGGAGGATGTCTTTTTGGCCGCGTACAGCTTCGATCCGCTGATCGGCGAGCCGCACGCCAATCGGGCGAACATGTTCGGCGTCTATCTGGTCGATCGCTTCGGCAACAAGGAGCTGATCTACCGGGACGTGAATATCGGCAGCCTGTGGCCGATACCGTTGCGAGCCCGCACGCGTCCGCCCGCATTACCTTCGATGCTGGCAGAAACGGAGCCCGGCGAAGGCACGTTCTTCATGCAGAACGTGTATGACAGCTGGCCGCAACTGTCGGAGGGCACCGAGCCCATTCACGCGTTGCGGATCATGCAAGTGCTGCCGAAGACGACACCGCACGCCAATACGCCGCGCGTGGGACTGGCCAACGCCTCGCCCGGCAAGCAGGTCTTAGGAACCGTTCCCGTCGAGCAGGATGGTTCGGCCTATTTCCGCGCTCCGGCTGGAATCGGACTGGCCTTCCAGGCGTTGGACCAGCGCGGCATGGCCGTGCAGACGATGCGCAGCCTGACGTATTTGCAGCCCGGCGAACATGCCAGCTGTGTCGGCTGTCACGAGCATCGCACGACCGCGCCCGTCGCCCGCGGCGTGACGCTGGCAGGCCAGCGGCCGCCGTCGGCGATCGAACCGGGGCCGGACGGCGCGAAGCCGTTCAGCTATGCGATTCTCGTCCAGCCGATTCTGGACAAGCACTGCGTGCAATGCCACTGTCCGGCCGACGCCCAAGGCGGCGTCGACTTGACCGGCGCCCCGGCCGGCGAGTTCACCGTCTCGTACAAAGCCTTGGCGCCTCGCGTGCCGTTTTCCGAGTGGAAGGGTTCGCCGCAAGCCAACTTTGAACCGCTGACCTATCCGGACCGCTTCGGCGCCCGCGCCAGCCCGCTGATGGCCCTGCTGTTGAAAGGGCACGAGAAAGTCGCGCTGTCCGACGGGGAACTGCGGAGTCTGGCGACGTGGATGGATGCCAACGCGCTGTTCTACGGCACATTCGATCCGGAAGACCAGAAGCGCCAGCAGCGCGGCGAACGGATCGCAGGCCCGGCCCTGGAATAGCCGCCAGCGTGGCCCGCCGGTCTCGGACAAGCTGACGTGCCGCAAGTTTACCAATCCGGCCCCGCGCAGGCGGTAGCCAACACTTTTCGGAATACCCGTTCCCCGACGTCTGCCGTCCGCGCTGCGGCAGCTCAAGCGTTGCTCGACACGCGTGTTCGCCGCGGGTATTATACGGTCGATCGGGCAAAGCGGACGGGAGCTGGCAAGATGCAAACGAAAACCGTCGATCCCTACTACGAATGGCTTGGTATTCCGCCCAAGGACCAGCCGCCAAACCATTATCGCCTGCTCGGACTGGAGTTGTTCGAGGCGAACCGCAACGTGATCGACGCGGCAGCCAACCGGCAGATGAGCTTTATCAAGGAATACCAGGCCGGGGCGGATTCCGCTTTGAGTCAGACATTGCTGAACCAGCTCTCGGCCGCCAGGATCTGCTTGCTGTCGCCGGCGACCAAGACGGCTTACGACGAACAGTTGCGAGCCAAGCTGCAGGCTCAAATGGCTCCCGTTCCCGCGGAACCGGCTTCGGCCAACAGCCGTTGGCGGAACGAGTCCGCTGCTCCTCCCCCGATCGGCCCGCCCGACGGACGCACTTCCGCAGGACCGCCGGCAAGCGCGACGGCGTCTTCGGCGGTTCCGGGGGCGGACGCGCTGCCTGGGCTCGTGAGCCAAGAACGGCGGCCGCTTGTGGTGAGCGGCGGATTGTCAGGCATTCTGCGTCAATCCAAAACAAAGCTTGGCGCGTTGGCCGTGACTGCGGGGGTGTTGGCCGCGGCCCTCGCCATCGTATTGGCCTTTGTCGTGGCGCGCTCTTTTAGACCAGCGCCGCCGTTTCCCGACGACGCCGTCGCTCAGGGATCGGGACGGCAGCCTGCGGACACTGACGAGCCCGAAGCGTCCGTCGCCGAACCCGTGCCGGCATCCGACCCGGACGCATCCTCGCCGCCGCCGCCGTCCGGCACGGCCGTTCCCATCGTCCCCGAGGCGACACCATCCCTACTGCCGCCGCCGCCAGCCTTGGTGCTCGAACCGGCTGAGCCAGTGCCGGGGCCGCCGGAACAAGCAGTGCCGCCGTCCGTGATGGAACTGCCTGCGGAACAGCCGGCACTGGTCGCCGAACCGCCGCCGCCGGTGGAAACCTTGGAACAAGCCGACGAGCGATTGAAGCTCTACGCCGAACAGGCTTCGACACCGGGAGAGCACGAAGCGGTAGCGCAAGAATCGCTCGGGATTGCCGACCTGGCCATTGTCGACTCGCAGACCGACCTGGCCAATCGAGTGGCGGAACGGGCCTTGGCGGCAGCCCGGAAATCGGAGTCGGACGAGTTGGTCAAGCAAGCCACGTTGTTGTGGAGCGAGTTGCAGCAGCCGGTGACGGAAGAAGTGAAAGAACGAGCCCGCCAACGGCTGCGCGAGCGGGGCCTTTCGCCGCCTGCGGGTGCGGAAGGGAGATGACAGAAAAATTGATGACAGAAAGATGTTACGTCGGAACGGGGAATTTGTGTCATCTTTTTGTCATCAATTTTTCTGTCATTCCGAACGAAATCAGGCTGCCTGAGCCCACACGAGCCAATCACAAGGAGATCAGCCATGCGATTCAGCCGCCATGCTATCCTCGTCCCAGTCTTTCTGATTGCGTCATGCCTCGCCGTGGCCGCCGAACCGGCGGCCCAACCCGGAACGCCCGTCCCGGAGGCGGCGGCTCAGCAAACGGCAAAGAAGGCCGCGGGCGAGTTGTTTGCCGATCGTTTCAAGCAAGCCAAGACGACCGCCGAAAAGACAGCCCTGGCGACTGAGATGATGGACGCGGCGGCCAAGGTCCAGCCCGGTTCGGCGGATCAGTACGTCTTGCTGAAGATCGCCCGCGACGTGGC
>Ga0351864_10030_pt2 | contig 56762 bp, 63 predicted proteins | sample TotcelHFGM3001L9_FD_206758 | JGI IMG/M metagenome (GOLD analysis project Ga0351864, IMG submission 206758) | Enriched cells from coal bed in the Powder River Basin, Montana, United States - Total cells FGM rep2 HSBNCT.FGM.300.1.L9 ... | reverse complement strand
GCACCGATGGTTGGACTCTCTATCGGCCAAAATTGAATTTTGAACGCCCGACCCCAAATTCGTCCCCGCAAGAACAACCAAAACTTTCTTATCGCTTTTTCTAGCGATTGCTCCGACGCCTGCGGCTTGCCGTTCAACGAGATTGACGTATTTGTTTTTCGAAAAGAGAATCGGCCGCAGTGCTTCAGCGTTGGCCAAAGCACTGCGGCCGTGATTCGAGACGAGCGCGGCCGGCCCTCCGGGAGGGGGCGGGTCCTGCCGCGTGCTAGAAGCGGAACTTAAAGCAACGAGTAATCTGGAAACTAAGGAACTGAGAAGCGATGAAGGCGCCAAGCACAGCGACGCCGTACACCGAGACCATGGCGATGGCAAGGATCTCAATCATGACTACATCCACCTTGACAAAAGCATCCGGGAGACACAAAACGAAACGGTGAGTTGCAACTTGTGAGACAAACGGGCGAGGCATTGAGCGTCCGGCTGGGTTTCGGTTTCCAGAGCCAATGTCCGCCACTGGGAAAGTCTAGGTCACAAACTGTTCGGACTGCGGTAAGACCTCCGATTTTTCCGCAAAACTTGGAGGATCGACGGAGAAAATAACGGCCCGCACGATGGCAAGATGAACGCTGGTCTTGTCTGTTATGACGAGATTGCAGCGGTCGCTCGCCGAGACACGTCGCGGGGCGCGCATGTTGTAGAACGGAATCCATTCCGCTCTACTTGATAGGCATCCCTTGCATGAACCCGAAGGAAAGAGGAGACCAAAGATGACCAGTCATTTTACGCGGCGTACGTTTCTGGCTCACAGTGCCGTCGGCGTCGCCGGCGCGGCTTTGGTACGGATTGAGGCGGAGGCGGCCGATTTTCAGCTCCCGCCGGGAAAAATGCCGACTCGCGTGCTGGGCAAGACGGGTGTTTCGGTCGGGATCTTGGCGCTGGGCGGATACAGCGCCGTGGTCGATTTTCCGAACGACGAGCTGGCCGTGCAATTCATTCATGCCTGTATCGACAGCGGGATGAACTACCTGGACACCGCGCCGGTGTACGAACATAAGGACAATCCGCGGAGCAGCGAGCGACGCTTTGGCAAGGCGTTGGTCAGCCGCCGGAAAGAGGTTTTCCTGAATACCAAGTCGATGAAACGCGATCCTGACGAAGCGATGCGCGACATCGAAACCAGCCTGAAACTGTTGCAAACCGATTACCTTGACAGCTTCCAGATCCATTGCGTCGATCCAGCCAAGGACGACATTCGCACCTGGGGCAAGCCCGACGGGATCTATACCTTGGTCCGCAAGCTGAAGGATCAGAAAGTCTTCCGCTTCATCGGCATCACGACGCACGTGAGCGCGGCGGCGTTGAAAGAGACGCTGGAAATGTACGAGTTCGACACCGTGTTGGCGACGTTCAACCCGACCAAAGAGCGGCGGGATTACGAGTCGCTGGTGCTGCCGATCGTCCAGCAGCAGAATCTGGGCCTGATCGCCATGAAGATCATGGGCGGGGCGACGCGCTACAACGTGGTCAGCTTGGACGGCTTGCCGGCCAAGCTGGTGGGCACGGACGAGGGCAAGCTGCCCGCCGACCAGCTGCTGCGTTACGTGCTGTCGCTGCCGATCCACACGGCGACCAGCGGCGTCTCCAGCTATGCTCAACTCCGCCAGAATTTGGAGGTGTGCTACAACTTCAAGCCGCTGGAAGACCAGCAGCGGCGGGCCATGCAATTCGCGCTGCGCGACAGCGATCGGTTTCTGGCCTACAACAAGCCGGGCTACGCGTGGGCTTGAGCGGTGCGGAGCATCAGTCGTCCAGCACGCGCATCCCGCGGCGAACGCCAAGAAGGTATTCGCGGTGCTGCAGCGGCTGGTTACCGGAAGCTGCTCGCCCGTACGTGGCGAGACGCTCTGCAACAGCGACTCCTGCAGCGTCGTGGTCAGCAAGGCAAGGTGTTCGACAGATGCGGCAGTCGGGCCTCGAACAAGCTCATGCCGTTCGGCAAGGGAGCGCAGGCGGCATAGTAGCTCGAACGGGAAGACGGGAGTGAGCCACACGTCCTTCGGATTGTTCTGCCCGTCGATCTCGCCGCGATAGCCCGCCGCCCACAAGTCGTTCGCCAATACACCGCCGGTGAGGGCCTTGGCTGGGTCCGGCTAGTTTTTGCGAAATGTGCAAGAGTTGTTGCTAAGAGCTTTCGGTGTCACTCAATATACTGACTGAAGGCCACGGTCAATCAACTAAGGGGAGGATCGCATGGACAGACGCACGTTCTTGTCGCAAGCCGTGGCGTTCCCGTGTGCTATTGCAGCCGGGCGCTTCATCGTATTTCAGAACGGCAAGTACTCGATTCGATTCATCCATTCGTCAGCTTCCGACGCTTTTGCGACCAGCTCCAGGTCGTCGGCGTACTGGCCGATGGTGCCACGAAGCTGATGACCGAATAGCAAGCCGGCGAACGGCCGACCGTCCCGTTGCCACTCCTCCGCCAGAGCCCGAAAACGAATGTCCTGCGTGAACAACACACGCCGCATTTCGAAGGCGTGTTGCAACAGTTCTTCGTCGCTCCGCTGCTGCCAGCCGTCTTGGATCGCCGACAGGACGTCCACTTGCCGCCGCCGGAGTTGTTCCGCAATCGCGGCGGGAACATGGACGTCCAAGTACAACGCGACGCCCATTCACCGCGCTCCCTTGGCTCGCAGTCGGTGAAACAACGGGGACCGCGGGGCGGCCATCTGGAGGTCATCCAGTTGTTGAAGTTCGTCCTGGATGTCCCGCTCGATCTCCTCCTCGTTGTCATAAAAGTAGGCCATCGCGGCGTGGGCCTCCGCGAGCCGCAGGTGTGCGTGCTGGCGGCACATCTCGTCGGGAGACCAGCCGTGAGCCAAGTAGTCCATGACGATCTGGGCGACCCGAACTCGGGGCAGCCGCTTCAGCCGAGCGGGCTCGCCCGGCGGTTTTTCAATATGGGGATAGGCAAGTGCCACGCTCATGAGTCTGGGCCTCGTGGTTTTCGTGCGAACGTGGTCTGGACGTTCCAGCAACGGGGATATTCTACGCCAGCATCCCCGCTCGTGCCAGATGGTTTCCTGATGGTGCATCCTCCCGCGCGCTAAGACGTCGAGGCCATCGCTACCCGAAGAGATCAAAAGCGAATCTTCCGTCACGGGACACCGGCCAGTTTCCTGATCTCCTCTTCGGGCCAGGCTTCGCGCACCAACAGGACCTCGGCCAAGGCGCCCTGAAAGACCTCCGGGCCGGGATAGTTCGGGTTGCAGCCAATGCCCGCGTTCTTCGGCCCCGGCTGGTAAGTCGCCGGCACGGTGGCCCGGCCGACCGGGTTGCCGTTGACGTACAGTGTCAACTCCGTGAACTTCTTGACCACGGCCACGTGACACCACATGCCGTTCTCCACGCGTCCGCCGGACAACGGCAACCGCCGCCCGGCTGCTCGATGGCCACCACCAGTTCCATGTCCTGAATCGAAACGCGCAGCGGATCGTTGACCGGCGCGCACCAGGCGGAAACGATCTGGTGCCAGCGGCGGCCGTCCATTTCTCGCATCAGCCGCAGGTAGGCGTCCTGCTTGGTCTGGCGGTACAGCAGTCCGAGCGAGTGGATCACGGCCATATTCATCTCGTGCGAGCCGGCGTCATGCACCCGCTTGCCGGTGCCCAGGAAGGTCGCGCACGTCAAGTCCGCAACCCGGCACGCTGCCTGCAACGCCTCGGGATCTCCCGTGTCTTGGTGCCACAAAATCATGGCCAACATACAGTGGTAGTGTCCCCACAGATCCCAGCGGCCGAGCAGATGATTGTCGGGGAACGGTCCGAGGTAGCCGTCTTCGGCCTGGGTCCGGATCAGTTCGCGCATGACCCGCGCGGTCACCTCGCGCAGCGCCGGATCGTCCGACAATCGGCAGAACAGTGCGCAGGACGTCAGGTACTTGCCGACGAATTCGCCTGCCCACGGCACGGGGTTCTCGTAGGGCGGCCGGCGGTCGCGTAGCCGCATCATTTCGAGCATTCCCGGGTTTGCATCCGGAGCCGGGATCAGCCAGTTGTCGATGATGCCGTCCACGCGCGCCGCCATCGGCCCATCCAAAGTCATCTGGATTCGCGGCACCGCCGGGTCGACCGCAGGCGTCCCCGCCGCCGCGTCGCTGACCTTCCCGAAGCTCGCCGCCAGGGCCAGAAGCCCCGCGGATAACGTCAGAATGATGGTTCGGTTCATGGGAAATCCTCCTTCATGCGCGGCGGGGCGCACCGAGATTCCCTTGGTCAACATGATCCGCGAATAGGCCATGCTGCCGATCAGCACCTGCAAGGCGGCATGCAGGTCGATCCCGAGCGTCTGGGCAAACACCAGCCCCTCGGCGAGCGCCGCGCGGTTCAGCCCCAGCACCAGGTTGCTGACCAGCTTCATCCGCGATCCGCTGCCGCAGGGCCCGGCGTAGATCGTCTGCCGCACGCAGCAATCGAACAGGTCGCGGCAGGCCGCAAACGCCTCTTCCGGTCCGCCGATGATGGCCGTCGCCTCGCCGCGGCGAGTCTGCTCGCTGGAGCCCGAGATCGGCGCGTCGAGATACTGCACGCCGCGGGCCGCCAGCCGGGCTCCCAGACGAACCGTCTGCTCCGGCTCGCCGGTCGTCGTGTCGATCAGGATCTGGCCGGGCCGCAGTCCGCCGTTCAGTTGGCCGAGCACTTCCTCGACCGTGTCCGTCGTGTACAGGCTGAACAACACCCGATCGCAGACGGACAGCGGGTTGTCGGCCCACTGCGCCCCGCGGGCCACCAGGGGCGCGGCCTTGTCCCGAGTCCGATTGTGGACCCAGACCGCGTACCCGGCCTCCAACAAGCGTTCCGTGAGCGCCGTGCCCATCAAGCCCAGTCCGATCATGCCAACCGTCTTTGTATCCATCGCAACCCCGCGTCTTTTTCCATCAGCGCCGTAAGCGTCTTCGGTGAGCGGAACGGCGCTAGCCCAATGCCACTTACTTTGTAGCGGCACGGCGCGAGCCGTCCGGTAATATAGTCGGAAAACCGGCGGCTCGCGCCGCTCGCTAACAAAAGACGCCCCTGTGCTCGCGGGAGTTGTAGAGGATGCTGCCGTCGGAAAGCTCGGCTAGCGCCGCCTCGCCGGTGTCGAGCACGGGGAACGGCTTGCTGGTTTGCAGACCGCGCCACCGTCGTCGCTGTAGAGCGCGGTGCTGTAGTGGTAGGGCCGCCACTCGACGGCGTTGGAGTGTTTCGGCCCCGCGACCCGCGCGGGGATGATCAGCCGCCCCTTGCTCTCTCCGAAGGCGAGTGCGATGCCGCATTGCATGGCGAGCACACCGAGCGCTGGATCAGGGATGTTGCCAACCATCGGGCCGGGCCTGCACGCTCTCACGCATCCAGCTTGCGCCGTGATCGCGACTGCGGAAAAGCCAGCCGGCCCCCGGATTGACATACAGGACGTCGCCTGTCGTTTCGTCCACGAGCCCGCGCCCATTTCTGGCATCGGGAGCGATCAAGATATCAGCGTCCCACGTCTTGCCGCCGTCAAGACTCCGCCGACAGTTTCCCCCGCCCGGCGACTGGAACGCCAACACCGTGCCGTCTTTCGCGGTGAGGACTCCGCCCCAACCGCCGCGATTCTCCCAAAGCTCCTGCATCGCAACGAAGAGCGGCTCGCCCAAAAACTCATCCAATCGGGATGCGACGGCATAGCCGCCGTCTGCGGCTTGTTTCGGAGCCTGTGCGCACACCTCCGCCAGCGGCGCGAGCAGCAGGGCGGTGAGGAGTGTGATTGTTAGTTTCATGTTTGTTCCTTTCATCTCAACAGCAAAAAACGCGTTATCCACTTCGTGGTCCCGGTTCCACGAGTCTGGGTGAGCGGCACGGCGCTAGCCGACGATGTTGGCCGGAAACCGGCGGCTCGCGCCCAAGGCCACTTAGTTTGGGACCATTGGGGGGCGTTTTCGTATAGCGGAGCGGCGCAAGCCGCCCGGTTTTCCGACTTAATACCGGACGGCTCGCGCCGTGCCGCTACAGAGTGAGCGGCATTGGGCTAGCGCCGTGCCGCTCAGGAAATCATTGTTGCCCAAGTCCTACCTTTGGCGGCCGATGGCCGGATACTCGCCTCGCCAGTCAACAGTCACTTTCGATTTGCCACCGTTGATGAGGCCTTTCGGTGTGGTTGGACGGGCCGCCTGGTCGAGCAGGTTGCGCAGCAGGCGTTAGGTCGCCGGCCATTTCGCACGGCGCAACCGCCGCTCGATTGCATCCGATGGATACTCATCATGGCCTCCCTGGATTGTAGCGTTTGGCGCTTCAGTCCAGCAGCGCAGAATTGAAGGTGGAGGCCCGCTGGCACGCGGGCTCCAGAACCAACTCCTCCAACCCAAGGGGACGCATGATGAGATACTACAACCAACACCATTCTACTGCGGAGTCGACCTGCACGCCAAGACCCTCCATCTGTGCGTGCCGCCCCCGCCTGCCCTGCCTTCCGCTCTCCGCAGGGCCACCTTGCTTCAGCACCAAAGCGAATGCGCGGCGATGTCGAGGGCTTGATCGTCAAGGTGTCATGGTTCCGCGAACACGGATCGGCCTTCGTAGATCGTCTTCATTCGCCATGCTGTCACACGGCGGAACTTCACGTCGCCGCCCTTTGCGAAGAGACTCACGTGGAGATGCTCCGGGCGGTATTCGTGCCAGGCGACGGCGGCTTGGCGGTCGTTGGCGAACACCTCGATCATACTCTTGTCGATGAAGATTCGCAGCGTCAGGTCTTCCCCTTCGTCGAGCGCAAACGGCGGCTCGACATAGCCGACCTTCAGCGTCATCTTTCCCGCGCCCGATGCGATGGGGAAACCGTGTTCGCCCTGCTCGTCGCACAGCACGTGGATTCCGAGCTGCTCGGCTGTCGGCGCGGCAATGACCACTTCCAACTCCATCGCGTCGCCCGCGATGCCGTCCAGCAGGCGGACCGTGTCGCCGCGTACCGTGATTTCCGTCTCGCGTTTCTCGTCGTACCGAAGGGCATCCAGTTCGCGGACAGGCCGGATGCGCACCACACCGTCCTCCGGCAGACTGAGTTCACGGGGAAGCGACTGGATTCCCTGCTGAAACACCGCTGGATTCAGCAGGTGGTCGAAGTTCCGTGCCCGGCCCGCACGCTGCATGTTGTTCACCCAGGGGGTACACCAAGCCCACATCACTCGGCGGCCGTCAGGGGTCAGCAGCGATTCCGGGGCGAAGCAATCCCACCGGGCCCAGTTCAGCAGGACGTGGCGGTCGGGCAGGTATTGCCCGTCGTTAAAATCGCCCAGATAGTAACGGGCGCCCAGGCCATGACAAATGCACAGCAGCATCCACCGGTCACCCAGGGGGAACATGTTGGGGCAGGAAACGTCCGTTTCGCGCGACACGCCCAGTTTGTCCCAGGGCGTATCGGGGTGGAACAGCGGGCCGAGATGCACCCAGTTTTTCAGGTCCGGCGACTTCATCAACGGCGGGTTGGCGCCGCCGGAAACGGCGTAGTAAGCGCCGTCCATCACCCAGCAATCCGGGTCCCAGTGGCGCATCGGCGCCGCTTCGCCGGCCGGCGTCTTGACCGTCACGGGAACCGGCTGGGTCCACTGGTCCAGGTGATCGTCCACCGCGAACATCAGCCAGTTCCGCCCGGATCCTTGCCCGTGGTAAATCATGGCGGGTCGTCCTTCCTTGGTGAAGAAGCCGGTCCCGCTGAACATGCCGTGCCCGGTAAACTGCGGAACCAGCCTGGTCGGATGCCACCGCCAGCGGACCATGTCGGTGCTCGACACGTGGGCGTAGGCGCAGCCTCCCGATTTGAGGTTGCAGACGTAATGCAGATGGTAGCGGCCCTTGTAGTAGAACGCCGGATTGGGATCGCCCGGGACGGCGCCCCCGGGGCCGGGATGGGCCAAGTGGTAGGTGAGCCAGGTTGTCGGCGGGCTCAGCGGCATGGCCGGCGTCTCTTCCACGTAGGGCGTCGGCGGCAGGGCCCCCGGTTGCTCGGCCCGGTTGGCCAGCGCCTCGGTGCGAGCGCAAACCAGCAGCGCGTCGCCGGCGAGCACCAGTCGGCCGCCCGCCAGCTTCGCGCCCGCCGCCAGCTTGCTGTGCTTGAACCGGCCCACCCGGTCGACCACCTTGTCGCCCTCGAAGTCCCACCAGGCGTAGGGCTCGGGGTCGGGCGGTTGGTTGAGGCGCAGTGCGTTGAGCTGATCGGGCGTGAGGGCGCGGGCGTAGATGCGGGCGTCGTCGATCGTGCCTGCCAGCCGCGAGTTGTCTCGCTGCCCCAGATGCCGCGTGCCGAACACGACAATGCTCTCCTCGCTGTCGAGCAACTCGATGTTCGTGGCAGCGTATTCGGTGACCTGCTGCCCGTCGCGGTAGATGGCGATCCGATCACCCCGGTACACGACGGCCATTTGGACCAGCGTCTGGGCGTCGGCCGTTTCCGCCGCGTTCTTCTCCTGGTTGCTCTCGGTGCGTTGGAAGGCGTGGCTGCCGGCCATCCACTTGCCCGGCGCCCGCTCGCCGAACACGATCGCATCGAACTCTTCGGCCACCTGGACGGTCAGCGCGCTGCCGCCGCGTTGGGTCAGGTTGTCGAGCGTGACCCACGCCACGAGGGTCTTGTCGGTGGCGGCCTGGTCCGCTGGTGCTGCGGGTGCGCACCAGACGGCCGCGGCCAGCAGTAGCAGGAATGCCGTGGTCTTGTTGTACATCGAATTTCTCCCAAGGTTGGGGCGGCGTGGCCGCCAATCAGCCGCAGGGCGCTAGCCCCCGGTCAACGCCGTTCCTCCCGACTGCGTGAGATTCGCAGGTGACACCCAGACGACGAGCGTCTTGTCAACGAGCGCCTTGTCCCGCGGGGCCTCGGCGGCATTCGCGGCAAAAGAACTGAACAACAGGACGGCGCTCGACAGAACCGTCGACAGAATCGTCGTCCCCAGCCGCAGGATGTCGCTTGCGCGGCCGAGGTCGGTTCGTGTGTGGTTGCTTGTCATGATTGTCTTGTCTCCAGGCGGCAAATCCGAACTAAAGGTGTCAGGAACCGTTTCTTGACAGGTGTTCGGCATTTTGGTAACGTAGGGGCATGGGAAGACCACGACGAGCCGCCGATGGCGGGTTAGTATACCACGTTCTCAACCGCGCCAACGCGGGAATGCCGATTTTCGGAACGGAGGGCGACTACGAAGCCTTCGAACGTGTGCTGACCGAGGCCGTCGAACGAACGGATACGCGGTTGCTGGCTTACTGTGTGCTCCCCAACCATTGGCACCTCGTGGTGTGGCCGCGCGAGGATGGGGAACTGTCGCGATTCACGGGCTGGCTGACGTTGACGCACACGCAACGTTGGCACGCGCACCGGCAGAACACCGGCAGCGGACACGTGTATCAAGGGCGGTTTAAGTCGTTCCCGGTCCAGGAGGACGACCACTTTTACACGCTTTGCCGCTACGTCGAACGGAATGCGTTGCGTGCGAATTTGGTGACCCGTGCGGAGGATTGGCGTTGGGGCAGCCTGCATCGCTGGAAGCAGGGGACCGCGCAGGAGAAGTCGCTGTTAGCGGCTTGGCCGCAGCCACGCCGGGGCGCTTGGGTGAAATACGTAAATGCCCCGCAGAGCGAGGCGGAATTGGCGGCGATACGCCGGAGCGTCCAGCGTGGTTGTCCCTATGGAGAGGAGTCGTGGCGTGATCGGATCGTGCGTCGGCTGAGGCTGGAGAGTACTCTTCGCCCGCAAGGCCGCCCCAGAAAAGCCAGAAACGGTTCCTGACACCTTTTCGGGCCCCCGGCTGAAATCACCTGTCAGGATGTCACGAGCGTGTTGTTTCAGAATCTCCGCATAATAGTCGAGCTTGGCTCTAAGATGTCCCTGCCCCCCCACCCCCCCACCGGGGGGGCAGGGTCCGTTGAATGCCAAGTCGGGGCAATAACGACGAACCAGGAAATCCACGGAGTATTTTTCCACATCGATGACCTCACCGTCTTGCTCCCCCAACCTTGATACTTGAACTTCCGGAAGGCTTCCCCACTCCTGAAGGATTGTCACACCCGTGGTCGCGTTCCGGTACTCGATCCAACACTCGGGCGGAAGTGTCTTGGTTGAGGTCAACTGGAAGCCGAAATCGGTACTCAGGGACGAAAAGCATTCCGCGACGGTTTCCTTTAGCGCCCCAAAGGGATCGGGCGCCGCAAGGCGTTTCTTCTTTCCACGTGCCATCTCCCATTCCTTCATCCAAGCTACGAACCCATTCGAATAGCCGACCCTTTCAACCGCCATCCTCTGTGATGGCACGGAACTGGCGCGTAAATCCCCGTCGTCGCAATAGATCCACTTCCTCCGTCTTTTGCTTCGTGCTCCTCTTCGTTTTTCTCCGTTCACGGCAAATCAGAATGCCCCTTTTCGCCTCACCTCTTTCTTGTCTTTGATTGCCTCTTTGATTGCCCTGGCGATAAACGAGAGTCACCGAGGAAAAAAGAACCCATTTCGTTCCTGGTCCAACTCCGGTGGCGACTCTGGAACCATTCCGAGCGCTTTCCATGTTGCGAGCGAGGCTGCGTATGCGACCATTACCGGCGTCGTGTCGGCAGGACCAAGTTTCTTAATTTGGCGCCCATCTAGGAACCGCAGCAGATGACGGCGGCGAGTCACAGCTGCAGCCACGATGCGAACTCCAAACGAACATGCCGCGTTTGATTTTCCTGCGAGAGCCGAGTCTGATGGCGAGAGAAATCGTCTTCTATCTTTTCCTCCCATGCTTCGAATGCCCCCGATGACAGCACAAAACGGCAACAAGCTTTGAGTTTCGGGATTCAATCGCGAGGTCTTCGGGGGTCATTCCGCGGATCAAGCGATTCGGGTGATGAGTTGGTACGCAGACACCAGCGGACGCACCGGCTTCGAGCAGCAGTCTTACACTGAGGATATCTTCGCGAAGTGTTGCATAGATAAGAGGCGTCAGACCCCGATCACTAACGAGATTCACGTCCGCTCCCAAGGTAATGAGCGTGCGCACTACGTTGGTCGCGCGCGCATAAGCCGCGACCATAAGGGCCGTTTCACCGTCCTTTTCCGCTATATTCACGTCTACACCGGATGCGACGAGAAGCCGAGCAATCTCGCATGCACTGCGGCTGGGCTTTACAGCCGCGTGGTGAAGTGCGGTACAACCATCAACATCGCGGATTTTGGCATCCGCGCCCCACTCGAGCAACTGCGTCACGACCCCAGCCTGCGCATTGCCCGCCGCGAACATGAGCGCCGTTTCTCCTTTTGCATTGCGGTAATCGCACTCTGCGTTAATGCGCAACAACGCATCGACAGCCTTGCGCTGTCCATTTGATGCTGCGACCATTAAGGGTGTCATGTCGAAAACCGACGTTATGTTTGGATCCCCGCCAGCGGCGGCGAGCAGCACTGCAGGCTTAAAATCGCGCACTGCGAAAAGGGAGGATTCACCGGACGCATCGGGTTTGTTTGGGTCTGCTCCGGCCTGAATCAAGAGGGAAACAAGTTTAATCCTGCTCTGGGCTACAGCCCTGTGCAACGGAAGAACCCCATTGACCCGTTGATTCACGACCGCGTGATCCGCAATCAGTGACTTTGTCGCCGCTAAGTCGTTATTGTCGACGGCTCTCAACAGCAGCTCGCCACGGCGTGCATGTTCGCGTTCACTCGAACGTTTGACTTTGGACATTTCTTACCGAACCTCCTTCGATAGGCCAATGTTACTACCTGTCCGAAAGGCTCGAATTAGTCGCTCAAAGTAACACCGCATGTTCGCCGGCTGTCCGGCAAGCCAAGATCGCAATGCGGGACCCGTCTGACGACCAAGCATGCGTCCCAGCTGCCGAGCAGACCGGGAACCCGTGGACGCGTTTAGCGACCGCGTATCGCCCTCGGCGAAGGCCGACTAGCGCGTCGTCAAAGCTCAGTTTTCGGGTACGGCTGCGGCATCGTAACCCGAAGCGTCAGCGAGGACGAGTGGCGGATGGCAGTCCCATCCTCGCTTACGCTTCGGGTTACGATGAAGTCCACTAACCCCAAGATCAAGTCGTGACGAGGCACTAGCGCGTCGACGGCACCGGACCGGCCAATTGCAGGTATTCGGTCATGGGCGTTGTGTCGCCGGAGCAGATCTGCTCGCACTTCATCCGCAGGACGGGCATTTCGCGATCGATGTACCGCCGCGCGACGGCTTTCTTGCGGTCGGACTTCTCGGCTTGTGCCAACAGCAGATGGCCCATGATCTCGATCATCGCGCAATCGACCAGCCGCTGGCCGGCGACGTCCAAGTACGAGGGCGACTGCTGCTTGACGAACTGGATCGCTCCCGCCAAGTGCTGCTTGTTGTCGATCAGCGTTTGCTTCAACCGCGCCAGCACCGAATCGCTGTATTCCTTCCGCTCAAATTCCGCGATGTAGCTCTCGAAGACGCCCGAGGCGACGCCACGGCACGCGGCGACCACCTGCAATTGGCTGGTGCCTTCATAAATCGTCGTGATCCGCGAATCGCGCAAGTACCGTTCGGCGGGATAATCTCTCATGTATCCCGAGCCGCCCAGGACCTGGATCGCGTTGCTGGCGACGCGGACGCACATCTCGCTGGCATAGTACTTGGCCATCGGCGTCAACATGCCGGCGACCCGTTTCAGTTCGCGAGCCAGCTTCTTTCGCCGCTTCTCCTCGTCCGCCTCCAGCTTGCGCGTGCCCAGTTCCAGGACGCGGAGATTGTTGTTCTCGTGATCGCAAACCCGGCTGGTCTCGTACGTCAGCGCTCGTCCCGCCTGGATTTCGATACTCATGTCCGTGACCAGTTCCGCCACGGCCGGCAGCTTCTCGATGGCGACGCCGAACTGGTGCCGGGTGTGGGCGTAGACTCGAGCCAGTCGGTACGCCGCTTCGGCGATTCCCAGCGACTGGGCGGCAATGCCCACGCGGGCGCCGTTCATCAGCGCCAGCACGTAGGTGATCAGACCGCGCTGCCGTTCGCCGACCAGACGGGCCGGGGCGTTGGTATAGACCAGTTCGCAGGTCGGCGAACCGTGGATGCCCAGCTTCTTTTCCAAATGGCGAACCTTGACGTGTTCCGAACGTTCGGAAACGAATAGACTCAGCCCGCGGCCATCGCTGATGTGGTGCTCGCTGCGGGCCAGCGTCAGCAGGATTTCGCCGCAACCGTTGGTGATGAAGCGTTTGACGCCGTTCAGCCGCCAGACGCCGTTTTCGTCCAGATCGGCCCGCAGCCGCACCGACTGCAGATCGCTGCCGGCATCGGGCTCGGTCAGCACCATCGCGCCGGTCACCTCGCCGCGGGCGAACCGCGGCAGGATCTCGTCCTTGATTTCGTCGTTGGCAAATGCGTGGATCGTCTCGGCGATCCCTTGCAGTCCGAACAAGTTCATCAGCGAGCCGTCGGCCCGGCTGATGATCTCGGTGGCAACCGTATACATCAGGTTGGGACAATTCACGCCACCGTACTTGTAGGGCAAGGTAAAACCCATCAGATCCGCCTGGCCCAAACGCCAGAGGTTTTCGGCCACTTTGGGATGATACGTGACCGTCCCGTCCTCGTTCAACGTGTTGCCTTCCGCGTCCACGTCCTCGGCGTTGGGCGCCACCGTCTCGGCGGCGACCTGGCCCACGATTTCCAGGATGCGGCGATAGTTGTCGACCGCATCCTCGACGTCCCGCGCGGCATACTCCGGGCGGGACTCGGAATCCAAGAAATCGTCTTCCTGAATACGGGCCAATTCCCGGAGGTCGATGTGCTCCATCAGGAATTGAATATCTTCATTGTCGAGGAAGAAGTTCGCCACAGCCAATCTCCCAAAAATGCGCTATGCGGCGCTCGGCCGCGTTTCGTGTCCTGCTAAAAGTTCACCCTGCCGCCACGTTCCCTTATTCACCTTGCGGACGCTCGCGGAGGCTCTTGATCATCTTCGGAATGACCTGGTTCAAATCGCCGACGATGCCGTAGTGCGCCACGGAGAAAATCGGAGCGTTAGGATCCGAATTGATGGCGATAATCTTGGCCGACTCCTCCATCCCCGCGCGGTGCTGGACGGCGCCGCTGATGCCGCACGCGATATACAGTGCCGGACGCACCGTGGTGCCCGTCTGGCCGACCTGGTGGTCCTTGCTGACGAAGCCGCCGTCGACCGCCGCGCGGCTGGCGCCGACCGCCCCGCCGATGGCTCCGGCCAGTTCATGAATCAGCTTGAAATTCGCCTTGCTGCCCACGCCGCCGCCGCCTGCGACAATGACCCGCGCCCCTTTCAGGTTGATCTTCCGCTCCTCGACGTGCCGCTCGATCAATTTCAACGGGATGTCCATCACGTCGAGCGTGATTTTTTCGTCAATAATTTCGCCGGTGCGATTCGGATCCGGCTCGGTCATCGGCATTACGCCTTCGCGGACCGTGGCCATTTGCGGCCACCAGTCATAATTGACGATCGTCGCCACGATGTTGCCGCCGAACGCGGGCCGGATCTGAAGCAGCAGATTGGGATGGACTTCTTTCGTTCGGCCGTCGGTCACGTCCTTGATTTGCAGGTCCGTACAGTCGGCGGTCATGCCGGCCCGCACGGCCGAAGCCACCCGGGGCGCCAAATCGCGGCCCAGATGCGTGGCGCCGAACATGACGATCTGCGGTTCGTGTTTCTTGGCCAGTTCAGCCACAACTTTGGCATAGGAATTCGTTTGATAATGCCGCAGCTTCTCGTCGTTGACACTATATACTCGGTCGACTCCGTGGGCGATCAGCCGGCGGGACAAGGGCCGAACATCGTAACCGGGCAGCACGGCGGCAACGCCCACGCCCAATTGGTCGCCCAGCTTGCGGGCCTTGCCGCACAACTCCAGCGACACTTCGTTCAGGCTCCCGTCCTCTTGCTCCGCGAACACCCACACTTCGCCTTGGCGGTTGACTCTGATCATCGTTTCCGCTTTCACTCCTCAATCGGGCGCTGGCGCGCCGCTGGTTATTTGCTCACTAGCCCAACGTCCGGTCCACGACCAACTCTTGAATCAGCTGCCGAACTCCCTCTTCGGTGGGCGGGACTTCCTTGTAGCCCGACTTGGTCAGTACGATCGATTGGACGCGGTAGACCTTGGTCGGCGACCCGGACAGTCCGCAGCGTTCCAGTTCCGCGCCGATGCGGTCCAAGTCCCATTGCTCCATCGACAGGCCGCGGCCGCGCAAGTCCTCCGCGCGGCGGGCCGCTTCCGCAGTCCGCTCCACGTCGGTGGCCTCGGGCAGCGTCTGCTTGACTTCGGCCGCCAACTCGGCGTCTACCCGCGCCCGCTTGTACTGCATCACGCGTTTGGCCGCCGGAGGCCGGGGCGAGTTGGCCGTACCCGTCACGGTGATCAGCACCGGCAGCCGGGCCTCGACGATCTCCCAGCCGTGTCCGACGTTCCGGCGGACGACCACCGTGTCGCCGGTCAAGCGAACGACCTCTTCCAGGTAGGTGATCTGAGGCAAACCCAGCTTCTCGGCACATTGCGGGCCGACCTGAGCCGTATCGCCGTCGATGGCTTGGCGGCCGCAGAACACAAAGTCCACCTTGCCGTAATCCTTGCCGATCGTTTTGATCGCTTGGGACAGGATGTAGCTGGTCGCCAACGTGTCGCTGGCCGCCGCGCGGCGGTCGGTCAGCAGGATCGCCCGATCCGCACCGCGGAACAGGCAATCGCGGAGCACGTCCGCAGCCTTGGGAGGCCCCATCGTCAGGACCGTGACCGTCCCGCCGAACCGCTCGCGGATTTCCAGCGCCGTCTCCAGCGCGTTCAGATCCTCCGGGTTGAAAATCGCCGGCAACACGGCTCGGTTGACGGTTCCGTCGTCCTTCATGGCCTCGGTCGTAATATTCGCCGTGTCCGGGACCTGTTTGACGCAAACGATGCTGTGGTATTCCACCGCTGGAGGCTCCTATTCGCCTTCGTGTCAAAAAATCGAAAGCGGGATTATTAGCAGGCCAGGGACAATGGGTCAAGACGTCTCAGGCGTCCGCGGACCGTAAGGGTAGCAAAAGATGTAAGCCGGGGGATGGCGATGCCAAGCAGAATCTCGCCAATCTGGCTCTCTTCGTTCCATCCAGAAGCGGCGCTAGCAGGCAGGAGCGTCTAACACGGCGGCGGCGACGGGCGTCGGTCAACTCGGGCTATCGCGACTCGCTGCTCGAGGCCGCGGCGCCCATCAGATGCATGCTCTCGACGACTTGGTCGACCAAGCCGTATTCCTTTGCTTCATGGGCGGACATAAAGCGGTCCCGGTCGGTGTCTTTCTCGATTTTTTCCAACGAATGACCGGTGTGTTTGAAGAGGATTTCGTTCATCCGCTGTTTGATCCGTTGGAACTCGCGCGCGTGGATCAGGATTTCTTCGGCCGAGCCTTGGGCGCCGGCCAGCGGCTGATGAATCATGATGCGCGCATTGGGCAAAGCGTAGCGTTTGCCTTTGCTGCCGGCGGTGAGCAGGACGGCACCCATCGAAGCGGCTTGACCGATGCAATAGGTCGCCACGTCGCAGGGAACCCATTGCATGGTGTCGTAAATCGCCAAACCGGCCGTGACGCTGCCGCCGGGCGAATTCACATACAGGTGAATATCGGCTTTCGGATCCTCTTGCGCGAGGAACAGCATCTGAGCGACGATGACGTTCGCCATTTCGTCCGACACCTGGGAACCGAGAAAGATGATCCGGTCTTTCAGCAGCCGGCTGTAGATGTCGTAAACGCGCTCTTCGCGGCCGCTCTTTTCGACGACATAGGGGATCAAGGGCATGGTACGCTCGCTCCGTGTCATAAATCGGCGGTAATGGTTCCCGGATGGTATCCCGCGGCTGCATCGATCCGCAGGGCAGGCTCCGCAGGCTTGAGCCGGCAGGTCAATCGTCCAGTTTGTCCTTGGTTTCATCCATCGGAGGCTTGGTTAGGATCTGGTCGACCAAGCCATAGTCTTTCGATTCCTCGGCGCTGAGGAAAAAGTCCCGATCCGTGTCTTTGACGATCCGGTCCATCAACTGCCCCGTGTGCTTCACCAAGATCTCGTTCAGCATTTCCCGATTGCGGAGGATTTCGCGAGCCTGGATCTCGATATCACTGACCTGGCCGCTGACTCCTCCGTAGGGCTGATGCAGCATGACCCGGGCGTGCGGCAACGCGAAGCGTTTTCCCTTCGAGCCACCCGCCAACAAAACGGCCGCCCCGCTGGCCGCTTGTCCCACGCAGTAGGTCGCGACGGGACAGCTGAGGATCTGCATGGTATCGTAGATCGCCAAGGTCGCCACGACCTCGCCACCGGGAGAATTCAGATAGAAGTGGATATCCTTGTGCCGGTTCTCGCTCTGCAGATACAGCAGCTTCATCACCACTTCGTTGGCGTTGCCGGTATGGATGTCGCCCTGGAGGAAAACGATGCGGTTTTCCAGCAGCAGGTCGCCCAACGTCAGCTGCCGTTGGCGTTGATAGGATTGGTAGCCGTAAGAATTAGACATAGGCATTGCGTCGACTCCCGTTGTGTTTGCCATCCGGTTGTATTCGCCATCCGGGCCAAGGCCGGATTCTACATCATGCCATCGGACAAACTGCCAGCCGGTGTTCAAAGGATGCTCGTGCCCGCGCCACGAACGCGATTCGGGCCAGGAACGACTTCCCAGACTCCCTCAAAACCGGAGCCCACATCTCGGAGAGATACGCCGGCGCGAAAGCATCCCAGCGGCAGCCCGCCCGAAGCCTGCGGATTTCCCACGCCTCAGGCGTGACTGGCCGGCGTCCCCGGCAACGGCTTGGCTTCTTCGCCGTGCTGGGCCGCCGGAATCTCTTCCCGTTCCACCAGGCCGCTGACCGCGTCGTCGATCGCCGCGACGTCGTCGACCGGCGGAGTATACGGCACTTCCTTGACCAGCGCGTGGCTGGTGATCAGTTCGATCACCTTGCGTTCCACGATCTGGTTGCGAAGTGAATCCAGTTCGCCGCGTTTCTCCAGCCGAGCGCGTACCCGGCGGGCGGACAGGCCGCTTTGTTCGGCGATGCGTTCGATTTCGCGGTCGTAATCCTCGCTCTCGGCATCGAACTTTTGTTCGTCGGCGATACGTTCCAGGATGAAGTGCTCTTTCAAAGCCGTCTCGGTGTAATCCAAGCTGCGACGATGCAATACGTTGGCATGCGCTTGAATGACATCGTCACTGAACCCGGCGGATTGCAACTCGAGGACGACCCGCTGAAGTTCGCGGCGCGTCTGCTTGCGGAGCAATCCCGGCGGCAGCGCCCAATTGGCGCCGGCCGTCAACTGAGCCGTGATTTGCTGGCGAACGGCCTGCTGGCGCCGGTACGCCTCCTGCCGCTCCAATTCCTCTCGTACCGCGGTCCGCAAATCGGCTTCGCTGCTGAATCCCCCGATCTCGTTCAGGAACGCCGGAGTGAGCTTGGGCAGTTGTTGCTTCTGAACCTTGACGACTTCGAGTTCGACCTGGACTTCCTGCCCCTTGAGCAGTTCGTTATCCACGTTTTCGCTGATTTTCATCGGCGCCGTGCGACGCTCGCCTTCGCTGGCTCCCCGGATCAAATCGGCAAAGTTCTCCAACTGGGCGTCGCGGAAGCTGAGCTTCTGCTTGACGGCGACGGTACGAGTTTCGATCTTGGACAACACCTCGCCATCGCGAGAGAAGGTCAAGTTCAAGGTCACTTGATCGCCGTCATCGGCGGGCCCGTGATGTTCGACAAGCTTGCTGGACCGCGCCAAGATCCGCTGCAGATGATCCTCGACATCCTGGTCGCTGATCTCACGCTGGGGCTGTTCGATCGTCAACCCCTTCCATTCGGGCATCTCGAATTCCGGGCGGACTTCCAAGTTGAACTCGAACGTCAGGTCGCCCTCTTCCGGCATCACCACGGCGTCCAGCTTCAGGTCCGGCTCGCTAATCGCCGCAAACTCGTGTTCCTCGCTGATCTGAGCGAGGCTTTCCATTAATAACTTGCCTTTAACCTGGTCGCCGACATGCGACTTGAAGCGGCTGACGACCAGCCGAAGGGGAGCTTTACCTGGACGAAAACCGGGCACTTCCGCTTTGGGCGCCAGTTCCTGGTACTCCGCTTCGAAGTAGCGATCGATGTCCGCCCGCGGAATCACGGCCGTGATATGACGCTCGCAAGCGCTCATCTTGTCGACGGTGACTTGCAAGTTCAACCGCTGCTTCGGCGCCTCCTGCTCCGGGGTTGGCTCTTGCGGCTGCTCTTGATCCGCTTCCGCCGCAACAGCCTCTACGTCCTGCAGTTCCTCTTGATCGGTGGCCGGCGTGTTCATGAGTCCCTGTATTCAGTTCTCAAAACTCGGAGCGGAAAAGTTAAAAAGAGCGGGTGATGGGAATCGAACCCACGACAACAACGTTGGCAACGTTGTGCTCTGCCAACTGAGCTACACCCGCACTTTGGCACAGTCTAACAAATTTTAATTGGGTGGCAAATCCACCGTCCGCCACCCCAGTTATTCCGGATTATAAGGATGCACGGCGGCGTTGCAAGGGTACATCGGCAGTCACCGGGCAAGAACTTTGCGACAAAAAAGGCCGAAGCTTGGAGAAGTCGCCGCGGGAAGGCCGGAAATGCGATGGATTCGGCGTTTTATTGAACCTCGCCTCGAAAACGGCGGACAGGCAGTTCCACCGCGAGTTCCCGGCCCATCCGAGTGAGAATTCATGCTCAACCCGCGCGGCGAACGGCAATCGCACTGGCTTGACCTTGCGGCGTGACGCTGACTTTGAGGAAACTGTCTCCCGGCTTGTCGCCCGCCCGGGCGGCGCGAATCGGGCAACGCGGATCGGGGGTGTCGTAATTGAGAAGCGGAAAGAGGGCGTCGTGCTGCAAAGCGAGAACGCTGGCGATCAACTCGACCAGTCCGCCGGCCGCTCCCAAGTTGCCCATGTAGCTCTTGGCCGCCGTCACCGGCAGCGGTTGGTTTCGCGCGCCGAAGACCGCTTCGACCGCAACGGCCTCCTGTTCATCGCACGCGCGGGTGGCCAGGCCATGAGCGTGATAATGCCCGAGTTGGCCCGGTTCGATCCCCGCTTTGGCCAAAGCCTGGCAGACCACGTTCTGGATCGCTTGACGAATATCGCCGCCAGCGGTCGGATGGACGGCGGCCGAAGAGCCAAACCCGACAATTTCCGCCAAAATATCCGCGCCGCGCGCCCGGGCCGTCTCGAGTTCCTCCACGACAATCGCGCCGGCGCCTTCGCCCAAGACCATGCCGGTGCGGTGCAAGTCGAAGGGGCGGCACATCGTTTCCGGTGCGCCATCGCCCGTGGCACACTCCTCTTGCAGCGCCACGTGGACGGTGCGCAGAGCGTGCAGCCGGGTGCCGGTTGCGCCCGCGATCATAATCTCCGCATGACCGCGAACGATCGTACAGTAGGCCTCGGCCACGGCCAGCAGCGCCGACGCTTCGCGAAGCGTGATCGAATTGTTGGGACCCCGCAAGTCGTTGTAGATCGCGACGTGACTGGCCGGCATGTTCGGCAAGTACTTCAACAGCCACAGCGGGGTTACCTTCGGCATGCCGTCGATCGCCCAGCGGGCGAAATCGAACTGGCCGTCGGGCCCGAGGCAATTCCGCACCCCTTCCGTGAATTCCTCGGGAGCCGACATGATATAGTCGGAGCCGTAGACCACGCCGGTGCGATCGACGTCGTAATCGCCGAGTTTCAGCCGAGCGTCCTGCAACGCCAATTGAGCTGCCGCCACGCCCATCTGAATTTCGCGGCACATGACCTTTAGGCCTTTGCGGATCGTGCGGACCTGCTCTTTGGCCAACGCGCCGAAGTCGGCGATGTCCCCTGAAAAACCGGCGACTTCCCCGGCGCACCGAATCGCCAGTTCCTCGGCGGGTAGACAGCGGAGCGGGCCGATGCCGCTACGGCCTGCGGCGAGCGAATCCCAGGCGGCCGCTTTTCCGCTGCCCAAGGGGCTGATCAATCCCATTCCGGTGATGACGACGCGGCGAGTTACTGTCGATGGCATGGCGTTTCCTGCGCCGGAGAACTTGGCAAATCACGCCGGCCGAGGCCGGCACCACGAACTGGCTGTACCGCCTTTGGGCGCGGCAGTGTCTTCTATGAACGCAAGTCTTCCTCAGTCGTTGGCAAGCTTTCCACTGATCAACCGCAAGAACTCCGCATTGCTTGGAAAGCGACCCAATTGACGAGTCAGTTGCTCCATCGCTTCCACGGGATTCATGCTGGTCAAAGTCCGCCGCAGCATCGTCACCGAATGCAGCGTTTGAGGATCGTGCAGCAACTCTTCTCGGCGCGTGCCGGACTGGGTGATGTCCATCGCCGGCCAGACGCGACGGTCCGACAGCTTACGATCCAGCACCAATTCCATGTTGCCCGTTCCTTTGAATTCCTGGAAGATCAACTCGTCCATGCGACTGCCGGTGTCGATCAAGGCGGTGCCGACAATCGTCAGCGATCCGCCCTCTTCGAAGGCCCGCGCCGTGGCGAACAGCTTCTTGGGCACGTCCATCGCTTTAATGTCCACGCCGCCGGACATCGTGCGGCCCGTGTTGCCGACCCATTTGTTGAACGCTCGTGCCAGGCGGGTGATCGAGTCCATCAACAGGAACACGTCCCGGCCCATCTCGGCCAACCGCTTGCAGCGTTCCACAATCAGCTGCGAAATCCGCACGTGGCTCTCGACGTCCATGTCCAGGCTGCTAGCAACCACCTCGCCGTTCACGTTGCGTCGCATGTCCGTGACTTCCTCCGGACGTTCATCGACCAACAGCACGATTAACTTGACTTCGGGATAATTTGTGGAAATCCCGTTGCTGATATGCTGCAGCAAAATCGTCTTGCCCGTGCGGGGCGGAGCGACAATCAGCGCGCGCTGGCCTCGCCCCAGCGGCGTCAGGAGGTCCATCACGCGGGTCGTGATCGGCTCGGTGCCGGTTTCCAAGCGAAACCATACCTCCGGGTTAATGGCCGTCAGCGAGTCGAAAGTCTTGACGTTGGCATAGTCATCCGGCGGCATGCCGTCGACGTCCAGGACCTCCCGCAACCGCGGCCCCTGTTGGCGACGGGCCTGCTGAACCATCCCGCGGATCATCACGCCTTGCCGAAGGCGGTACTTTTCGATCATCGTGCCGGGCACGAAAGGATCCGATCGTTCGCGGGAGTAGTTGTTCGTCGGACTGCGAAGAAAGCCGTAGCCGTTGGGATGCATCTCCAGCAAGCCCTGGCCTTCCTCCAATTGGCCGTCCGCCTCATCAACCGGCTCGCGGTCGACCGCCGGTGCGCGTTCGCCCTGAACGACTCGCCGCCGGCGCCGCCCGCGCCCGCCATAATTGCCGCTGCTGTTGTTATTCGCCCCGGTGTTGCCGTGGCTCGGCGTGCGCCCCGGAGACTTTGTGCGAGTTCTTCTCTTCCCCATGATCTTGGTCATCCCAATACACCCAGAAACCTGCCGAACTGGTCCTCAGAATCGGCGAAAAACTGGTGACTCGCTAACGCGAATAACGGGCGAGCCCAGATACAGCCTGCCGGGAATCAATCCGAAGGCATGTTATTGCTTTACTGCAAAGAAGGACCGTTTCCCGTCAACGCCGCCACCGCAGCGCCGGATGGATAACGGCCGCGTCAGAAATCGAACTCCGGAAAGCCGAGCAATACAATTCATCGCACAAGCAACAAATCGCGTATACAGCCGCCGGACCTGTGGTCCTCTACTACTCGTCTCGCGTGATCGGCTCTTCCGTTCGCCGTGGTTGAAGCAAACTAAGTTAGCTTGCCACAAAGAAACCATGTGATCGCTCGATCACCGCTGCCATAGCAAGACAAGCAGACGGCCTCCCCCTCACTTCTTTAGCCTCGCTTGACTATCAAGCAACTGGAGGCGGAGACCTAACTAACTTGAGCGTTTTCGTGAGGCGCAATTACGCGTCTAGTCAGAACCTCACACGGGAAATCTTACCGATACTGACATCGCTGTCAACGGACAAAAGCATCGCTGCCGAGAAAAAAATCCATTTTCTAGTAAGTTTTTATTCGGGACTGCAAGTAATTGCGATCTTGCCCTGCCCCCAGTTTCATCCACACTCCCATGCACGAAATTCGGAAAAAACAGCCCAATCGTTAATGTTTAGCTCACAGGACTGTCCAGAGATGACCGATATCCGGAACGAGAACGGTTTCCTCAGCCTCCAAAGCAACGGATTGATCCATGCGCGCTCTTCGGCTTACGCTCGTCGGTCTCCTGATTACCTCCGCTGCGGCTCCGGTCTTCGCCCAAGCCGGTATTCCGTGGCTGTACGGGCTGCCCGAGGCGCAGCAGATCGCTCGGCAGAAACAACGGCTGTTGCTGATTCATTTCTACTCGGACACCTGCCCTCCCTGCCGCAAACTTGATCAAATCGTCTTTACGAATGCTGATGTTCATCGAGCGATGGCGATGAACTATATTCCGGTCAAGATCAACGGTGAACGGTCCCGCGATCTGGCGGCTCAGTTTCAGGTGGACCGATGGCCGACCGACGTCATTGCCGATCATGAGGGACGCGTGCTCTATAAGACGCTCAGTCCTCAGGATCCCGCGAGATACATTCAGTTGCTAAATGCCGTCGCGACTGATTCTCGTGCGGCCGGTCCCCCCGCGCCGGTCGTCAGCCGGGGAATGTCCGCGGCCGAAGCCGGCCGTGCTTCCGGACTGGCGGCGTATGACAACCGGTACGATCCGAGGCAGACGGCGGCTTTCGGCTCAAATGGGATCTCGGGACCGCCGCACGGCGTCGCGCCGGCTGCCGATCCGTACGTGCCCCGGCCGTCTGCACATTCCGTCGGCGCAGCGCCGCCGCTGGCTTCCGGCACAGCACCCGCGGGAACTGCTGTGCCTCGCGAGCAAGTCAATCCCTATGTGGGCCCCTATGCGGGCCCCTATGCTCCACCGCCGGTCGCCCAGAACGCCCCCCAAGGCAGCGCCTACGATCCGCGAAGCTCTTGGTCTCAGCCCGTGAACGTGGGCGGGGCGGCCTCTAATGATTCCGCCGCTCCCACGGCATCGGTGCCGGCACAGGGCCCGTCGTCCACGCGCCCCGCCTGGCAGGAGAATCGCTTCGTATCCAATCGTGCTGCAGAGCATGAAAGTCCAACCGAGCGAGGACCGATCGAGCGCGGTGCCGCCGATGCCTCCGCCAGGGCCCCCGATGCTCGCGGCACGGCCGTTGCAAGCGGCAGTCCGATCGGCATGGATGGTTTCTGTCCCGTCACCCTCCAGGAGCAAGAACGCTGGGTCAAGGGCGATGCGCGCTGGGGAGCCGTTCACCGTGGCGCGACTTACCTGTTTCTGTCGCAGCAGCACCAGCAGCGTTTCCTGTCGGACCCTGACCGCTACAGTCCCGTCCTGTCCGGATTGGATCCCGCTCGTTACGTCGATCGAGGCGAAGTGGTCCCTGGGCGGCGGGCGCACGGGATGTGGTTCCGCGACAAGATCTACCTGTTTGCGGACGAGCAGTCGCTGGATCGCTTTTCCCAGGCGCCGGAATTCTATGCCCAGCGCACGCACGAAATCATGGCGGCTGCGGGACGGTAGAACGGTTGGCAGATGCAACAACTCGCCCGTCCACCAGGGTCAGGACGCGTGTGGTCCAAGCCGTTGTCTGACGATCGCGGTGGCTGGCCAGGATGACTGTGGTGCCCAGGCGGGCATGCAGTTCGCGGAGCGCTTCGCCCACCACGCGTTCGCTCGCCTGATCGACGTGAGCCGTGGGTTCGTCCAGCAGGAGGACCTCGGGTTCGAGCGCCAGCGTGCGAGCCAAGGCGACACGCTGGCATTCGCCGCCGGATAATTCGCGGGGTCCGCGGTCCGCGAGATGCTCGAGTTCCAGCAGTCGCAAAACCTCCGTCGTGCGCCGTCGCGTTTGGGCCGCGTCCGCGCCTCGAAGGCGAAGTCCATAGGCCACGTTGTTGCGCACCGACATCTGAAAGAGGACCGTCCGCTGCAACAACATTGGACAGCGCCGGCGGGCCGCGAGGACTTGACCCGTTTCCCAGACATCGCAGCCATCAAGGCGCACGCGGCCTTCTTCCGGGCGGACCAGGAACGCCATCGTTTCCAGAAGCGTGCTCTTGCCGCTGCCGTTGGGCCCCACGATCGCCACGATTTCTCCGGCGGCGATGGACAGATCCGGGACGCGCAGCGCCTCGATCATCCGCCCGGTCCGCGATTCGCGATAGCGGCGTACCACGCCTTCCAAGGTGTAGCGGCCGCTCATCATCCGCCTCCGCCTTGCAGCGATTGAAGCAGGACGTTCACCGCCAACGCGACCCCCAACAGCACGATTCCCAGCGCCAAGGCGAGGGCCAGATTGCCCATGTCCACGTTCAACACGATCGCCGTCGTCATGGTGCGTGTGAAGCGGTCGATATTTCCGCCCAAGATCATGGCCACGCCCACTTCGCTGATCACACGTCCAAACGCGGCAATCACGGCGGCCAATACGCCGAACCGCGCCTCGCGCATGACCGTCCAGAACGCCTGCCCGGGACTGGCGCCCAGCGCCAAGGCCGTTTTCCGCACGTCCCGGTCGATCCGGGCGACGGCCGTCAAAGTAAACGTGGTTACGATGGGCAGAACCAACACCGCTTCACCCAGAATAATTCCGCGCACGGTAAACAACAGCTGCAAGCTGCCCAGCGGCCCATGACGGCTGAGCAGAACGTACAGCGTCAGGCCGACGACGACGGTGGGTACAGCCAGCAAGGTGTTCAGCAACGTGACCAACGCCCGCTTGCCCGGAAATTCGCGTTCGGCGATCAGGACTCCCAAGGGAACTCCGAGCAAACTGGCCAGGATCGTGGCGAACAGCCCGATCAGCAGCGTGCGGCCGGCGTATTCGAGTACGTCGGCGTCCAACGTCACAATCAGTCGCAGGGCACTGGCCAAAGCGTCGAGCAGCGTTTGCATAGGGCCATTTATCACGGTTGTCCAGCCGCGTTCGGAAAGAACAGGGTCTTGCCTCCCACGTGAAAATCGCCGATCCGCCGTTGAACCTCAGGCGAGGTAATCCACGCGATGTATTTCTCGGCGCCAGGGAAATTCACATGAGGCCGCTTCCGCGGGTTGACCGCGATGACGCTGTACGGGTTGAACAGCATCGGGTCGCCCTCGCCGACGACGATCAAATCGGTTTTCGGCGGCGCGGCGAACGCGAACGCATTGTATGTCGCTCGGTCCGACAGCGTGTAAGCTTGTTTTTCACTCGTCAAGATCAGCGTTTTTCCCATGCCCTGGCCGATCGACAAGTACCAATCGCCGCGCGGCCTGACCGCGGTGAACTCGCGCGGTTGCCCTGCGACGATCGCTCGGGTCGTCTTGGTTTCCAGCGGCATCCCGGTGGCCCGCCAGATTTCTTGCTCCTTGATGTGCGTGCCGGAATCGTCGCCGCGGGAAACAAACTGGCCGCGTCCCGCCGCCAGGCTTCGAAACGCCTCGATGATCGACTTCGTCTGTCGGACCTGCGCGGGATCGCCGGGCGGCCCCACCAGCAGGAAATGATTGGTCATCACGTCTCGCCGCATCACGCCGTAACCCTCGGCGACGAAGGCGTCCTCCAGCGGACGGGCGTGGACCAGGATCACATCGGCGTTGCCGTCGCGGGCCATCTGCAGGCTGGCGCCGGTCCCCTTGGCGACCACCTTGACGCGGATTCCCGTCCGGGCCTCAAAGTCGGGATGCAGGTGTCGAAGCAGCCCGGTGTTCTCCGTGCTGGTGGTGGTCGCCAGAACCAGTTCGCCGTCGGCAGCGGAGGCCGGTCCGGCGGCGGAGTTGGCCAGAGCGGCCACGAGCGCCGCGCCCCAACACGTGGCTTGGATCGTCATGGCCGGTTCCTTATTCACGACAGCACGCCAGCATCGCATCGCACTGGCGGCAGACCATGTCGGCCGAAATCAAGCGCATCGCCCGGTTGTCGGCCTGACGGCGTTGCCGGTGCGAGCCGCCCTGATATTCGATCTGCAAGGCCGCGTGGGTCGCGCCGTAGGGTCCGCTTTCTTCGGGACGCGTGGTGCCGTACAGGCCGATGCTGGGCGTGCCCACCGCGACCGCCATATGCAGGGGGCCCGTGTCGGCGCTGAGGAACAGGCGTCCGCCTTCGATCAGCGCCGCCAATTCGAACAACGTCGTGGGCGGCGCCAGGACGGCATGTCCGGCAGACTCGGCCACCATCTGTTCGGCCGCCGCTCGTTCGCCCGCGCCGCCCCACACGACTAACGTGGGCAAGCTGTGTTGCACTCCTAAATGCTGGGCCACGCGGCCGAAACGATCCATCTCCCAGCGTCGGGATTGCCAAGTCGCGCCAGGGTTCATGACGGCATAGCCGCCGGACAGTTCGAGGCGGTCGATGACCTCGCCCATCCGCTGGCGCGAGGCGTCGTCCAGCGGCAGCTGCCATCGGACGGCCGGTCGCTCAATCCCCAGCGGCGCCAGCAAGTCCAGCGAACGGTCGACCACGTGCGGCCGTTCGGACCGGATCGGCTCGTTATTGAGCCACGGACTAAGTTCGCGGCCATGCGCGCCGCGCAAGCCGATCCGGCGGCGGGCGCCGGACAGCCAGCACGCCAGCGCGGACTTGGTCATCCCTTGACAGTCGATGGTCACGTCAAACCGCCTCTCGCGGAGCAATCGCCGCGTGGCCAGCAGGCGCCCAGGATGGGTGAACCAGCCGCGTTTCAGGACCAGCACTTCGTCCAGACAGGCGTGGTTCAGAACCATCGCCGCCGATTTCTCTTCCACGACCCAAGCCAAAAAAGCGTCCGGAAAGTGGGCTCGCAACGCGCACGCGACCGGCAGCGTCAGGATCGTGTCTCCGATCGCACTCATCCGAGCAATCAGGATCCGAGAAGGAAGCGACGCCGTCATGCGAATGTTTCCTGGGGCAAAGAGTGGACGAAGGCGCGAAATGTAGTGAATGCGGGCATAGCGGTCAAGCGAGGAAAGACTCCGGGCCCGTACCAACGTTCGCGACGTGCGGTATAATGCCCGTCATGGCCATCATCGAGTTGCGAGGTTTGTCCAAGTCGTATCGAGTCTACCAGAAAGCGGAGGGGCTGATGGCCTCGGTCCGCGGGTTGTTCCGGCGCGAGCATCGCGACGTGCTCGCCGTGCGCGGGATTGACCTGGATGTCGAACAAGGCGAATTCGTCGCCTTTTTAGGCCCCAACGGAGCCGGCAAGACGACGACCCTGAAGCTTCTCTCCGGTGTCATCAATCCGACGGCGGGCGAGGCCCGCGTCATGGGCTTCGTGCCTTGGAAGCGAGAAAACGCTTACCGTCGCCGCTTTGCGCTGGTCATGGGCCAGAAGAACCAGCTGTGGTGGGACTTGCCGGCTCAGGAATCGTTTCGTTTGCACCAGCAGATTTACCGCATCGATTCCGGCGCGTTTCGGACGACGCTGGACGAACTGGTCGATCTGCTGGACGTCGAGGCCCTGCTGCGCCAGCCGGTTCGCGAGCTGTCGCTGGGCGAGCGCATGAAGATGGAATTGATCGCCGCCCTGCTGCACTCGCCGGACGTCCTGTTCCTGGACGAGCCGACCATCGGCTTGGACGTGGTCGCCCAGCACAACATCCAGCAGTTCCTCAAGTACTATCAACAGCGGCGGCGGATTACGATTCTGCTGACCAGCCACTACATGAAGGATGTGGGCGCGTTGTGCAAACGGGCCGTTATTATCGCCCAGGGTCAGATCAAGTACGATGGCTCGCTGACCGGAATCATGGGCCGGTTCAGCGGCCATAAAGTGGTAACGCTGCAACTGGACGAACAGCAGAGCATGGACGGCTTTGAACGGTTTGGACAAGTCATCGAGGTCCAGCCGCCGAAGGTCAAGCTGCGGATCGAGCGGGCCGCCATCCCCGGCACCCTGGCTGCGATCCTGGCCCAACGCGCCGTGTTCGACGTGGCGGTAGAAGATCCGCCTCTGGAAGAAGTGATTGCGGAACTGTTTTCGCGGGTGGACGAACGGCTGCAGCAGCGCGGGACCGCGGCGGCCGCGCGAGCCGCGGAGGCGGCGGCCGAACGGCAGCGGGAAAGTGATGAACGGTAAGCGGCAACCAGCGCAGGACCGCGCCGGCACGCTCTCGACCCACCGCGGCGGCAACGTCAAGCAGGCTGGAACCACGGATCAATACGCATGTATGCTCGAGCGGTTACCTATTGGACGATTTTGCGAATCGCGTTGGAAGAACGGCTGGTATACCGAGGCGATTTCGCCTTGGGCACGTTGATGCGGTTTTTGCCGATCATCACGCAGATTTTTCTGTGGTGGGCCGTGTTTGATTCCGTCGGCGAAAACCGGTCGCAGAATCACATCGCCGGCTATCGGTTTCAGAACGTGGTGGCCTACTATCTGCTGACGATGGTCAGCCGCGCCTTCTCCAGCATGCCCGGGTTGGCGTCCGGGATCGCCTTGCAGATTCGCAACGGCGAGATCAAAAAGTTCTTGATTCAGCCGATCGATATGCTCGGTTTTCTCCTGCTCAGTCGTTTGGCCCACAAGCTGGCCTACTATCTGGTGGCCGCGATTCCCTTTGGACTGGTCTTTTTTCTGTGCCGCGGGTTCTTCATCGGCGGCTGGCCGGACGCGGAAACGCTGGCGGCATTTGCGCTGGCACTCGTTCTAAGCCTTCTGCTGGGCTTCTTTCTGGAGACCTCGATCGGGCTGATCGGATTCTGGTTCCTGGAGGTTTCTTCGCTGCTGTTCGTTTACATGCTGCTGACGTACTTCCTGTCCGGCCACATGTTTCCCTTGGACATGTTGCCCGCGCCCTGGAGCCACGTGGTCGCCGTGCTGCCGCTGAAATACCTGGCCTACTTTCCGTCGGCCGTCTTCCTGGGCAAGATCACCGGGCCGGATCTGGTGCGCGAACTGGGCATCGCCGCCGCTTGGGTCGTCGTATTCGCGATCGTGTCCCGCGTCATGTTCCATCAGGGCGTCAAGCGTTACAGCGGTTATGGAGGCTGATTCACGCATAACACAACATCGGCGAGGCCGGAGCGTCCACTCAGAGTTTGGATTCCAACGCTGGGCACCCGCCTGATGCACTTCGCGATTCGTAAGTCCGGCGAGTGGTGTCGCCGTTGCGCGAGTTCTCCACGGCCAGGTTGTACAGCTTCTGGCCCCACGGCGTGGGATAGCGGCCCGTGATGCAGGCCTGGCACAGTTGGTTGCTGTGGAATCCGATGGCGCGGGCGACGGCTTCGACCGGGAGGTATCGCAGCGAATCGGCGCCCAGATCGGCGGCCATCTTTTGGAGAATTTCCTCGTTCAGCTGCCCGTCGGGCGCGTAGCCGGCGGCAAACAGTTCCTTGACGGTCGACATGTCGATTCCGTAGAAACAGGGGGCGATGATCGGCGGACAGGCGACGCGGACATGGATCTCGCGCGCACCGCCGAAGGAGCGCAGGCGGTCCAGCAGCACGCGCATGGTCGTCGAACGCACGATGGAATCCTCGACCAGGAACACACGTTTTCCGTGCAGAACTTCGCGCAGCGGCGTGTATTTCGTTTCCGCTTTCTTTCGCCGGCCTTCTCCGCTTTCGATGAACGTGCGGCCGGCATAACGATTGCGGATCAGGCCCTCCATCGATTGGACGCCCAGCTCGAACGCCATGGCGTCGGCCGCCGCCTTGCTGGTGTCCGGCACCGGAACCACGATCGTGTCCTTGTCCAGCGGCACGCGCCCTTCGGCCAGTTCCAGCCGCGCCAGTTCCACCCCCAGCGCGGTCCGCGACAGATAGACGCCGCGGTCGTCGAGCGTGCTGGCCACGTTGGCAAAATAAATCCACTCGAAAAAGCAATGGGCGCTGCGGCCGCTGTCCGCAAACGATTCGATCTCAAAACGTCCGTCCGCGGTGACCGTGATCGCATGGCCGGGCGGCAGTGAGCGGATGTTCTCCGGCTGGAATCCCAAATTCAGCAGGGCCACGCTCTCGCTGGCGGCGGCGAATAACGGTCCCTCCTTGGCGTACACCAGCGGTTTGATGCCCAGCGGATCGCGGGCTACGAACATGTCGCCCAGCGCATTGAGGAACACCAAGCTGTACGCTCCGTCGATGCGGCGATTGACGTTCCGCATCATCTCGACCAGCGACGGCCGACGGTCGCCCGACAGCTCGCGGCTGAACTCGTGCATTAAGATCTCGGTATCGGTTTCGCGGGCCAAGTGGTGATCGGCATCGCTGAGCAGCAGATCCCGCAATTCCTCGTAATTTGCCAATTGACCGTTGAAGGCAAAGCTGAACCACTTGTATTTGATCAAGTGGTGCCGCTCGAACGGCTGGGCATATCCTCGATCATCCGCGCCGCACGTGGCGTAACGCACGTGTCCGATTGCCGCCCGGCCTGCATACTCTTGCATCAGCGCTTCACAGCCGGTGCGATGCGCGAGGCGGAATACCTCGGTGACGGAGCCGACGTCCTTGTGCGTATCGATCAGTTGATCCCGCTCGGGATGGAACGACGTCATCCCGGCGGCCAGCTGGCCGCGGTTCTGGATATCCAACAGCATCCGGGGCACCAGACGCGATGCCTGCTCGGGTCCCGGTTCGGGACACAGCGGGCTAGGCTGCGGGCTGGGCAAATGATAGACGGCAACGATCCCACATTCGTCGTGCAATTCGCTCATAAGAAACGGCGACTCCGTGTGGATTGAGCAAAGGGGAAATTGGAGACACCCGTCGGAGCAATTGGCATTGTAGGGCTCCGCCACCGCTTCCACAACTCGTCTCCGCTTTGCCGCCGGAGGCCGAATCACAGAAGTGCAAGTGTGCCAACCGTTTGGAACGCACGAAATCGGCCGCAAACTTTCTTGCCGCCCTAGTCGCATGCGGCAGGATCGGGGATAATCATGGAGGGCAGAACCAACATGCCGTCGAAGGAGGGCCGTTCATGCAAATGCTGTATCGCCTGGGCGCCGATGCGGTGCTTGTGCTTCACGTTTCCTACGTGGCTTTTGTGCTGGCCGGCTTCCTGTTGACCTTGATCGGGATCGTGGCCCGATGGAACTGGGTCCGAAATATCTGGTTTCGCGGGTTGCATTTGGCCGCGATCTTGCTGGTGGTCGCCGAGTCGCTGTTGGGCATCATTTGCCCGCTGACGATTTGGGAAAAACAGCTGCGGGAACTGGGCGGTGAAACGGCTTATAGCGGGGATTTCATCGCTCGGTGGCTGCACGACTTGCTGTTCATCGAAGCCGAGCCGTGGGTTTTCACGGTCTGTTACACGCTGTTCGGGCTGGCCGTGCTGGCCACGTGCGTGTTCGCGCCGCCCCGGCGGGGAACGACCCGGAGGCCCGCCAATAGTTGACGAAACCACCACTCTATGTTAGTGTTTCAGCATTCTGGAACATCCCTTCCCTCCCGTATGATTGTGGAGTCAGGACGACTTTGACGAACGTTGCCCCCACCCCCCTAGCCGCGAGCTTTGAAGATTTGGGCCTTTCCGAGGTGATGTTGGACTCGTTGAAGCAGGCACGCTACGACACGCCGACGCAGATCCAGGCGGGATTGATTCCCCTGGCGTTGCAGGGAATTGACGTGATCGGGCAAGCGCGGACAGGCACCGGCAAAACCGCAGCTTTTCTGATCCCCATTTTGGAGCGGTTGAAGAGTTCGCGTGACGCGGCCGGTCCCCAGGCCCTGATCCTGACGCCTACGCGGGAATTGGCGGTCCAGGTTCGCGACGAAGCGGACAAGCTGACGTACGGCCGTCGCGTTCATTGCGTGGCGATTTACGGCGGAAAACCGATTCGAGGCCAGATCGAGAAACTCGAACGCGGCGCCCAGATCGTCGTCGGCACCCCCGGCCGTGTCTTGGATCACATGTCCCGCGGCACCTTGAAATGGAACCACTTGTGGTGCGTCGTGCTGGACGAAGCCGACCGCATGTTGGATATCGGCTTTCGCCCGGATATCGAGAAAATCCTCCGCCGCTGCCCCAGCGAGCGGCAGACGTTCTTGCTGAGCGCCACCGTGCCGCCTCCCATCCTGCATTTGGCCCGGCGGTACATGCGCGAACCCCAATCGCTGAACTTCTCGCCGCAAAATCTGGCCGTCGAAACGATCGACCAGTACTACTTTACCGTCGAGCCGGAGAAGAAGTTCGAGTTGCTGGTGCGGCTGTTGATCCGCGAGAAGCCGCATCAGGCGATTATTTTCTGCCGCACCAAGCGAGGCACCGAGCGGATCTACCAGCGCTTGAGCAAGCTAACCAAGCGCGTCGAATGCATCCACGGCGACATGCAGCAAACGTCGCGAGATCGCGTGATGGGCATGCTCCGCGGCGGAAAGTTGCGGTTGCTCGTCGCCACGGACGTCGTCGGACGCGGGATCGACGTTACCGCCATCTCGCACATTATCAACTTTGATATTCCCCAGTTCTGCGACGACTACGTCCATCGGGTCGGCCGCACCGGCCGCATGGGCCGCGAAGGCGTGGCGTTCACCTTCGTCGAACCGGAGCAGGGTTACGAGCTAACCCGCATCGAACAGCGGATCAACCAGCTGTTGAAACGCGACGAGATTCGCGGCGTGGAAGCCGTTCGTCCGCAGATCGTCCAGGCGTTAGAAGGGGCTCCGCCAGCGGAGGCGGAAAAGCCGAAACCGCCGCCGTTCGGCTCCCGGCGGCCGCCCGTCCGCCGCGGCATGTAGCGGAACTCGGATTGCGGCTGCAACCGCGTTGGGGTTCGCGCTCTCGGGCGGCCCGAAAGCGCCTGCCCCGAGCCTGAACTCCGACGCTAAAGCGACACGTCATGCCCGACACGCGCCGACATCGCGGTCCGCATCCGGAGGATGCCGAGTTGTTCCAAGCCGGCCACCGACCGGCATTGTGCACCGCTGTCGCCGACTTGTCCTGGCTCTTGACGCACGGCTATGCCGAAAACGCCGCGCTCCAGTTGGTGGGCGATCGCTTCCAGCTGACTCGGCGACAGCGGATCGCGGTGATGCGTTCGGCATGTTCCGACCAGGCCCTGCAGCGCCGCCGCGCGGCGCTGATGCCCGCCGAACAGCTGTCGGACCGGCGGCTGGACATCGATGGGTTTAACGTGCTGACCACGATCGAAGCCGCCTTGGCCCATGGCGTCCTGCTGGGCGGACGCGACGGTTGTATTCGCGACATGGCCAGCATGCACGGCAGCTATCGCCACGTGGACGAGACCGATCCGGCCTTGATGCTGATTGGCCGGACGCTGGACCAATTCTCTTTGGCCGCCTGCTGTTGGTACCTGGATCGCCCCGTGTCGAACAGCGGCCGTCTGCGAGCGCGGCTAGAGCAGCTGGCCGCCAAGTGCGGTTGGCCGTGGCAAATCGAGTTATCTACGAACGTGGACGCCGTCCTCGCCGTTTCCCCCCACGTCGTAGCGACCGCCGACTCGGTCATCCTGGATCGCTGTGCCCGCTGGTTCAATTTGGCCCGCGAGGTTCTCACGAGCGGCCTGGCCGACGTGGAAATCGTCGATTTGGCTAATGCTCCATGCGACTTGGGGACTGTTGCTTTGGTGGAGCGGGACATTCCGTGCTAGAGTCTAATGCAGTCAGCCTGCATCTGTGTGCTCGGCGATGGGGCTACTCGCTCAACGGCAATCGCACGGTCCAGCCGTGCTTTCGATATACGTCCGCTTCCGTTTCCCATTCCGCTTTCGCATCCAGTTCTTCGATCCCGAACCCTACCAAGAACGACTGGTTCCCCAGGTCGTAGATCACCAACGCGGGCTTTCGTGCCTCGCCCCAAGCGGGATGCTCGAATTCGATCTCTGGTGTTGGGGCGAAAGGAAGCTCAACGTCCAGCACCGCTTCGCCCAACACGCCATCGTAGTCCTTTGCTCGAAAACAGACTGTGAATCTTGTTCGCATGGCTGAAATACCTCCATGCTATTCTAGTGCGTCGTCCAGAGCTATGAACTCTTTTGTTTGCAATTGCGCTATTCGATCCCCAGCAGCTCGACATCGAAAATCAGCACCGAATGTGGCGCAATCACGTTGCCGGCGCCGTTGGCTCCGTAGGCCAATTCCGAGGGGATGAAGATCCGCCATTTTTCGCCGACGTGCATCAGCTGCAGTGCTTCGGTCCAGCCCGGAATGACCGCATTGACTTGAAACGATGCCGGCTGGCCGGAGCGTAAGGAGCTGTCAAAGACCTTTCCGTCCAACAGCGTTCCTTCGTAGTTCACCCGGACGGTATCCGTCGCTTTGGGAGTCGGGCCTTGAGCGGGCTTGATAACCTGGTACTGCAGGCCGCTCGCCAACACCTTAATTCCCGGTTTCTTGGCGTTGCCCTGGAGGAACGCTTGTCCCGCAAGTTTATTCTTTTCCCCGACGGTCGCATTCCGCTGCTCCCGGCCCGCCTGGACGGCGCGGCTAAAGGCCTGGAATGCCGTCTGCAATTGGTCGTCTGTATAGCGAGGCTTGTCGCCTTGCATGGCGTCCTTGATGCCCAGGATCAATTGTTCCACGTCGACGTCGACGCCCTCGGACTTGAAGTTGCCGCCGATTTGCTGACCGATTCCATAACTGGCGATCGCGGCCGCCGTCTTGGCATCCAGCGGCGGCACGGCTTGAGGAACGGGGACCTCGGCCGCGGATATGGCGGCCATGGCGGCAAAGAAAACAGCAATCGAACCGAAGCATTTCATGGAACAGGTCTTTCTGGGGTGAAGATGGACAGCTTGCCTGTGCCCCCGGTCTCGCACCGGCGACGTTAAGGGTGTAGATTGTGACCGGCAGGCGGGCTGGCTGCCAAGGGGGGCGAAGATAATTAAGGTCGGCAGTTTCCTTGCCCAGCGGGCTAGAACATCTCAGCCCAGGGCAAACGTCGCGGCGGGCAGATGAACAAGATCCAGCGCTCGGAAGGCGTATGAGCCACAGAATCCCACTCGCCCTGGTCATCACTGAATTGGAGGTCGGCGGCGCCGAGCGGTGTCTGGTCCAGATTGCCGCCGGATTGGACCGCCGGCGATTCGCTCCCACGGTTTATTCGCTGGCGCCGCGGCCCTGTGCGTCCCGTGCAGCGCTCGTACAGCAATTGGATGAGGCCGCGATCCCGGTCCGGTTCGTCGGCGTGCGCGCGACTTGGCAGATCGGCACCGCCGTCAAGAGGTTACGAGCCCTGCTCGTGGAACAAAGGCCGCAAATTGTGCAAACGTTCCTCTTTCATGCCAATGTAGTCGGTACCGCGGCAGCCCGCGTTTTCCCCGACATACACCTGGTCCACGGAATACGTGTGGCCGATCCGTCCTGGTGGCGTCAGGCCGTCGAACGGCGGACCACACAGCGGGCGGACAAAGTTGTCTGCGTCAGCCGCTCGGTGGCCGAATACTGTGCCGCGCGATTGCGAGTTCCCACCGACAAGCTGATCGTCATTCCCAATGGCATCGACGTGAAAACGTACCGCGATTTGCAGCCCGCCGACTTGCACCAATTCGGCTTGCCCCCGGGGCGGCGGGCGATCGTCTTTGTCGGCCGGCTACACTCCCAGAAAGGGTTGGATTGGTTTTTTTCCTTCGTTTCTCGCTTGTTCGAATACTTACCCGACCACGATTTGCTGCTCCTCGGTGACGGTCCGGAACGGGCGAGTCTGGAAGCACTTGTCCGCTCGTTGGGACTGCAGCAGCGGGTGCATTGGGGGGGCTGGAGCCCGCATGTGCCGCAAATCCTGTGCGCCTCGGACTTGCTGGTTCTGCCGTCCCGTTGGGAAGGAATGCCGAATGTCCTGCTGGAAGCCATGGCGGCCGGATTGCCTGTCGTCAGCACCCGCGCGGAGGGAGTTGAAGAGCTGCTGGGGCCGCTGGCGGACGAGCAATGTGCGCCGTTTGGCGATACCGAAGCCTTCCTCGAGCGCGTGCGGCGGCTGATAGAAAACCGCCAGGCAGCGGTCGAGGCGGGACACCGGAATCGAGAACGCGTGGCGCAATACTTCTCCCGGCAGGCGATGATGCAAGCCTACGAAGAACTGTACACGTCGCTCGTGACGCCTTGACCAATCCGCCCTTGCCGCGGACAATCGCCATTCAGCGTGTCCGTTCTTCCGCATTTCGTTATTCTTGGTGAGTTGGCATGACAGACGCACCGCAAGCTCCTCCGCGGGCCACCGCTCAGGTCCCCGACGCCGCCGGGCGTTTCGGCCGTTTCGGCGGGCGATATGTGCCCGAGACCCTGACCCGGGCGCTGGAACAGTTAACGGACGAGTACGACGCAGCGGTCCGGGATCCAAATTTCCAGACCGAATTAGATCATTTGCTCAGTGACTTCGTGGGCCGGCCTTCGCCCCTGTATCACGCCCGGCGGTTGAGCCAGCGGTGCGGCGGGGCGCAAATCTGGTTCAAGCGAGAGGACGTCAACCATACCGGGGCACATAAGATCAACAACACGCTGGGCCAGACCCTGTTGACGCTGCGAATGGGCAAGTCGCGGGTGATCGCCGAGACCGGGGCCGGCCAGCACGGCGTGGCGACGGCGACGGCGTGTGCACATTTCGGCTTGCAATGCGTGGTCTATATGGGCGAAGAGGACATCCGCCGACAGGCACCCAACGTGTTCAGCATGAAACTGCTGGGGGCGGAAGTCCGTTCCGTGACCAGCGGCTCGCGAACGCTCCGTGATGCGATCAACGAAGCCATGCGGGATTGGATGTCGAGCGTCGAAACGACGCACTACATCTTGGGTTCTGTGATGGGGCCTCACCCCTTCCCCCGCATCGTGCGAGACTTTCAAGCCGTGATTGGCCGCGAAGCCCGACAGCAGTGCCTGGACCGCTTCTCGCGGTTGCCCGACGTGATCATGGCTTGCATCGGCGGCGGCAGCAATGCGGCCGGCATGTTTCATGCGTTTGTCGAGGATGCGGATGTCGAACTGATCGGCGTCGAGGCGGGCGGACGAAGCCAGTTGGCGGGCGATCACGCCGCGACGCTCAGCTACGGTCAGCCCGGTGTACTGCATGGCAGCTTCAGTTATGTGCTGCAAGACGAAGACGGCCAGACGTCGGACGTGCATTCGATTTCGGCGGGGCTGGATTATCCGGGCGTCGGCCCGGAACACAGTTACTGGAAAGACGCGGGCCGCGTCCGCTATCTGAACGCCCGCGATGACGAAGCCCTGCAAGCCTTTGACGCATTAGCCCGCACGGAGGGCATCATGCCGGCTCTGGAGACGGCCCACGCGATTGCCAAAGCGATGGAAATCGCCGCCCAGCGGCCGACCGATCAAGTCGTGTTGGTCTGCCTGTCGGGACGTGGCGACAAAGACGCCGCGGAAATCGCCCGCCTGCGCGGCGACACGATCTTCGGCGCTCAGGATTAGATCGTTTAACGGCTGGCCGCAGACGCCGGCTAACGATCACTCGTATTCGATTTGTGTCCGCGGGTCCTAACCCACCCAATTGAGAAAACTCATGTCCGCGATCGACCGCTTGTTTGCTGACCTTCGTTCCCAGGGCCGCAAGGCGCTGATGCCGTTTGTCACGGCCGGGGATCCCGACTTGGCGTTCACGGCCGACGTGTTGCGCCAGCTGGCCGGCCGCGGTTGTCCGCTGTGCGAGCTGGGCATCCCGTACAGCGACCCGATTGCGGACGGCCCGGTGATCCAGGCGTCGTATACGCGGGCGCTGGACCGGCACGTCAAGCTGGCGGGGATCTTCGAGACGATGGCCCGGCTGACCCAGGAAATCCAGATGCCGGTCGTCAGCATGGTCAGCTACGCGATCGTTTTCCGGCACGGGCCGCAAGCCTATGTCCGGAATGCTCAAGCGGCGGGCTTCGCCGGCGCGATCGTGCCCGATCTGCCGGTGGACGAGTCGGAGGAATTGGCCGAAATCTGCCGCGGCGAGGATTTCAGCTTGATCCAGCTGGTGACCCCGACCACGCCGCGCGAGCGCGCCGTGCGGATCGCCCGCAGTTCGAGCGGCTTTCTGTACTACGTCTCCGTCGCCGGGATCACCGGCGAGCGTCGCGAGTTGCCGCCGGAGTTGCTGGACAACGTCGCCTGGCTGAAAACGCAAACAGATTTGCCGATCTGCATCGGTTTCGGCATCAGCGGCCCGGAACACGTTCGCGCGGTGGCGGCGGTGGCCGACGGCGTGATTGTGGGATCGGCCTTCGTCCGGCGGCTGTCCGAAGCGGATGCTCGGCCGCGATCCGAGGTGCTCCGAGAACTCGGCGATTTTGCCGAAGAGCTGTTGGCGGCGTTGGGCGAGTAGCGGATGATTCGTCAGGATCGGCAAGGAAATAACTGTCGGGTTTTCAATGTGGTCATCACGCTCCGCCGTGATGACATTGTCGTCACGGCGGAGCGTGACGACTACACTCTTGACGGCACTCATTTCTTCGCCGGTCCTTACCGAGAGCACCGACGAGACGAGACAGAGTAAGGGCGAACAAGGTGCCCAGCGTCCTGGTATTGTGCGAATACGCGTCGCTCAACGGCGGCGAACGATCGTTGCTGGCCGTGCTGGACGGTCTGTGCGCGGCGGGGTACCGGATGCATGCCGCCGCGCCGTCTGCGGGGCCGCTGGTAACGGCGTTTGCGGAACACCGTATCGAAGTCGTCGGCCTGGATCTGCACGACGCCCTGAGCCGCCGTTACGAATTGAACGTGTGCCGCGAACGGCTTCGGACGGCAATCAAAACGGTTCAGCCGGATCTGATTCATGCCAACAGCCTGTCGATGAGCCGGCTGGCCGGTCCGGTGGCCGCGGAACTGGGCCTGCCGAGCCTCGGGCATGTGCGTGACATCATCAAGGTTCCCGCGACCGTTATCGCGGACCTCAATCGGCACCCGCGATTGGTGGCCGTTTCCCACGCGACGCGAGACTGGTACGTCGCGATGGGCCTGGCCGCGGAGCGGACGTGTGTGCTGTACAACGGCGTCGACTTGACGGGCTGCCGACCCCGCCCGCCGAACGGGTACCTGCACCGCGAACTTAGCTTGGTGCCGGAGGATCTACTGGTCGGCTTTATCGGCCAGATCGGCATGAGGAAGGGGCTGTTGACGCTGATGACGGCGGCCCGAGACGTAGCTTCCGCGGCAAACAACGTCCATTTCGTCATCGTCGGCCAGCGGTACTCGCAGAAGCAGGAAGCACTGGACTACGAACGGCAAGTGCGTGCCGCTGCCGATGACGGCCTGCTCCGAGGCCGCGTCCATTTTCTGGGCGTCCGCAGCGACGTGGAACGGCTGCTGAACGAGTTCGCTCTATTGGCCCATTCCGCACGGCAGGAACCGCTGGGCCGAGTTCTGTTGGAAGCGGCGGCTGCAGGCGTACCCATCGTCGCGACCGACGTCGGTGGCACCCGCGAGATTTTTCCTCCTGACACGTCCTCGGCGTGCTTGGTTCCGCCGGACGAGCCCGCAGCGCTGGCTGCCGCCATGCTGCGGCTGCTTGAGGACGCAGGCCTTCGCGCGGCGATCGGGCAAGCGGCTCGTCGGCGGGCCGAACAAGCGTTCGATGCCGCTCGGGCGGCCGAGATGCTCGGACGGCATTACGGCGAGTTGATTCACCAAGGCGGGTGAGAACCGCGGCTGCCGACATCCCGCCCTTTTCCCGGCGGCGCCGGCGGCGGGGAAAAGGGTAATTCCCAGGTAGATGTCGCATTCGGGCGGTTGGGCGTCGACGTCGCGTTTCGGCGTGCGACCCATCTGCGGAACCACATCGTCCTCCCACTTGAACAGCCCGGCCTGATCCGTGCCGCGGCGGAACGGGCCGGAGCGACGTCGCTGGGCGCTTCTGTACCTGAGCTACGGGACCGATCAGCTTCCCGAACTCGACATTCTTGCTGACACGGCTGGCACGGTGCGCAGCGAGTCGATCAACCGGCAGTCGGCGTCGTAGTCGGCGGGTGTACCCACGAGCAGCAAACCGCCTTCGCCGGGCGGCAGCTCGATATCGGTCAGCGAGTCGGTCACGTCCCGACGTGCGATCAGGTCGTAAATCCGCCGCGAGCCGCGCTGGATCGTCAAGTCGAACTGCTGCGGGCCGAAACCGTCCAGCGAGGCAAGCACCACATAACGCGTCGCGTCTTTATGAGGGGCTCGCTTGACGAACGGCTGTGCCAGAACCCGCGGATTGGAACTGGCCGCAAATTCCCGCTCGCCGTCCTCGCGTTCCAGTCGGCACAGAATCGGGGCGACTCGGGACAGACGCGCGAACAACTCGCCGGCGGCTCGCGTGTTGTCGGTTTCCGTCCAGTCGGCGTCCCACAGTTGGCGTTCACCAACCGCCGTTGGCACGGCGGCGTAGAACAGAATCCCCGCCGCCCCCTCGGCCACCGCCACCCAACCCTGCAGTTTGATCTCGCCCGGCTCCGGAGTCCGCATGCCGCCGCGATAGCCGTAATGCGGCGGGTCCAACGGCGCGGACTCGGCCGTGCCCCACGCTTGCGGCATGATCCACAAACGGGCCCCGTACTTGCGGCAGGCTTCCTCATAGCTGCGAACGCGGCCGCGATAGTACGGGACCGAGCGGCCGGGATTCGAGGGACCGCTGCGAGGCGACCAGAAGAACGGATAGAAATCGTGCGTGACGACCAATGGACGATTCGCCTCCAAATCGGCCAGGGCGGCTTGCAGGTTGTTGTGCAGCACCGTCGGCGGCTGGGCGGGAGCCAGTCGTCGGACCAGTTGATAATAGTCGCTCAATTCCCGCGACAGGTCGGGGCCGATCTCCTCGGTCAAGCTCCACGCGGCCAATCCCCAGCGGTCGGCCAGACGCGGCACGGCCTCCGCCGCCCGCGGCAGAATGACGCGATCCAGGGATTGCCGCCGAGCTTGCGGCGTGGCCAAGTGCTCGTAGTACAGGCTGCCTTCGCCGCTGCCCTGGTAGACCAGACGAATGCCTCGAGCCTCGGCCAGCGGCAGGATTCGCTCCAGCCCCTCGAGCGTTCCGTTGGAAACGTAGACCGCGTTCATGTGCAACCGCCGCATCTGATCGAACAGCCAGCGGCATTCCTGATCCGACCGGCTGCAGATCCCGTCGTAGATGCCCAGCGGGAACCAGTCTTGAATCGGCGAAACGTCTCGCGGAAGCGGTGGCCGGTCCGGGGCGTCGGAAGCGACGTAGCCGGCGATATGAGCGGGCAAGGCTTTGGCCGGTGCGGCGACTGCGTCCTCGTGCCATAGGCACACGCTGTCCAAATCGTAAATACAGGGATCATCCGGACGGTCGAATCCCGGCTGGGCCGTCCAGTACAAGTTCATGGCCACCACCCGGTCCCGCCGAAAGCTGCTGATGTCAAACGTCTGAAAGTTCCAATCCGTGCCGGGCCGCGGGCGCACGTATTGATAATGGGTGTCGTGATTCTTGATTCCCAACAGGATGGCGCGCATCGGCGCCGAGCGGATCGCGCGAGTTGCCGCGCCGATGCGATTGTGCGGACTCAGGTCGATGCCGGGCAGACTGCGGTTCAACGCATGGTCCCGTCCATTGGCGGGAAATACGGCGCGGACGAACCGCCGGCCCGTAAACGGCAAGCCTTCGTCGTAGTTGCCTTCGATGATCCGGCCGCCGCTCCATTGCAGCGGCTGTTCGAAATCATCCCAGATCCGATCCGCGGACGGGCGGTCCTCCCAGCGAAAAACCAACCGCACCCGGTGTGAACCGTCCGGATCGTCCCGCACCGTCAGGCGGTTCACGCCCGTTCTCAGCTCGGGCATGACGACCTGCCTGGTATCCAGTTCCGCTTCGAACAGCGTATAGTACAGGTCCACCGCCACGCCCGCCGGCGCCTCGGCCGAAAGCTGCAGAAATACCTGCTCCCGGTCGAGGTCCGTGAACGCGACGGGGAACCGCGCCGCGGGCTGCCCGCGCCCGACCGTTTGTGCAGCAATCAACTGTTGCCGCTGGGCATCGGCGTACAGTCGCACCTGGACGATGACGCCGTCGCCTCCCAATGCGTCGCAATTCGAGGAAACGCGAAACGTTCGAATGCGAATCGGCGGCGGAAAGGCAATCCGGTACGTGGCTTCCAGCGGTCGCCGCTCGAACAATCGCAACAAATTCATGTCCCCGCCGACGCGGCGAACGGGAGCAACTGGATCGAATCGCCACTTGGCATATTCCACCAACGTCCGGGGGTCGATCCGCCGGCCTTCCTCGAATTGCGGCTCGCGAAAGATGTCGAAGCCCGTGTGATAGCCCCACTGACCGGTGCCGTTGGGACGCAGGATCAGCACGCTTTCGCTGAGCAGGTCCTCGCTCAGCCGCAGGCCGTTCAGCGCGATTCCCTTGGCCTTCCGCACCGGATCGGTCGATCGATCCGGCACGCCGACTACGTAGATCGTCGGTGTGACGGCCGGGCCCGTGTTCTCGATTTCGATTTCGCCGGGCAAGGACGAGAACGAACGATCGAACTCGCCCCCGCGCGCCGGAGCGTGACCCATCGCGCCCGCCGCCAGCAAGATCAGGATACCGGGGGCGGGGCCGATCGTGGCGATGCTCCTCTTTTTCATCTTCCTTCCTCGGAAAGGCCGGTCATCCGTAGCGTGTATTCGCCGCTGGCTCGCCAATCGCTCATAGCCGCTTGATGACGATGTTTTTCAAACCGCCGGTCGTCGCATACGTGGCGAACCCCAGCGGCGGCATGGGGTCCATCTCCCAGCGCAGCGAGAGCTTGCGATCGGCGATCTTGAGGTCGACCAGCTGGTCATCGTCCACCCAGGCTTCGATTTTCTCTGGGGTGACGCGGAGCCGGACTTTGTACCACTGGCCCTCCTTAAACACCATCGAGCTGGTGGTTTCGTTTTCCGAGGCGTCGAAACCGTCCACACTGGACAGCCCGGTCAGACTGCCGCCCCAGCCGCCCAGGATCAAGCTGCAGTGCGACTTGGCGACGGGGAACGTCATCCCGCAGAAAAAATCACCGCCGTCGATCCGGCGGGCCTGGAACGAGATCTCGTAGTTCGTGCGCGGCAAATCCTGTCCAATCCACTTGACCCCGGTCATGGGCCGGCCCATGTTCAACACGAGTTCCCCGTCCCGGATTTCCACTTTGCCGTGGCCATCAAAGTCGATCTTGTCCAAAATCAGCCAATTCTTCAGCGACCCGCCATCAAACAGCTTGATCTCTTGGGCGGGTTTAGCCGCGCCGGAGGATCCCGCTGCGGCGGGGCTCTGAGCCAAACCGGCGCTGGTGCAGACCAGGACGGCCAGTGTTGCGGCGAAGCGCGTCAGGGCAATAATTCTCATGGCATTGTTCCTTTCCAAGGTGAGACGAATGGTGCGGTGCAGACGGACTGCCTTCGACCGTGCGCGGCATAGCCAAGCCGGCGTGAACACAACATCATGATGCCCAATCATTATGCGCAAGAATGCTCGCAGGAAATACCACCGGGCCGATGGAATCGGCCGCCAGGCGGTGAACAGACGCCATCGCCCGGAGGCGGCCCGCAAATGTTGCCGCGCCGGGGAACTCCTCCCTCTAGATCCGTGTTCCGCTCTCGTGCCGGCTCGAACAGCGGCAGGCGGTGCGCGCATTCAGACCAATTTCAGCAGCCGCGGCCGGCGAACCTTGGTGCCGTAGATCCGCCCGTGCCGCGCCAGCAAGCCGGAAAAATCGTATTGCAGGAACTCGTAGAAAGAGGCCGGTGGAGTCGCGGCGAGATACTGGCGCGCCAACGAATCCATCTCCGCATCGTATTGTTTCTGCGAATGGGTATGCGCGTAACAGCGGCCGTCGTGCCGCCGCAGATCGCCGTCAAATTCGGGGCTGATGTGCCATAACTCGTGGAAAACCGTGATCAGTTTTTCCCGAAACGGCAGGTCCAAGAATCGCGGCAGATAGAACGTCAGAATATAGAAGATTTCGCGTCCCTGCGTGTCATACAGCCGCTGGATCGTGTACGTGCGGGACTGGCGGCGACACGTTAACGATCCGCCTTCGAATCGCATCGGCGTCAACGAGGCATACAGACCGTGACGGGTGCGTTTTCGGGTCTGAGCAAATGAAAGAGCGACGTGGGCCAAGTCGATATGCCCCAACGCCGACGTACGTGCAATCGCATCGGCACAAAACCGCCGCATGCTGGTCGTAAAACTGAATTCCCGCGGGACAACAGCGTCTCCGCCCGCCCCGGCAGAATCGCATCCTTGCATCCTCCGTACTCCGGCAGGAAACAAAGCCGATCCGCCTGAGTCAGATCGGCCTACGGACTCATTCCACGTTCGCTTTGTCAACGTCCGGTGCCGCGGCGTTCGCGACTTCGAATTCCGGCTTCTCGCTGACCTGCTTGATCCGCTCGTGGGCCCCCACCAATTCGAGGATCGCGCGTGTCCCGTTATCGCCCAGCCGCGGCTTCGCCAATCGCAGGATCCGGGTATATCCGCCTTCCCGATCCTCGAAACGCGGTGCAATGTCCTCGAATAATACGCGAACGGCCTGCTTGTCGCCGATCAACTGCAGGACCCGCCGCCGAGCTGTGACGCTCGGCGCCATCGCCTGAGACCAAGCCTGCCATTGCGGACCGGTCCGCCAGCGCTTCCATTCGTCGGAATGCCGGCTCGCACTGGTCGCATATTGCCGCGCCTCGCTCTGGGACTGCAGCGACCGGCACGCGATCGTGATGCACTTCTCCACCAACGGCCTGACCTCTCGGGCCTTCTGCAAAGTGGTGATGATGCGCCCTTTGACTTTGGGAGCATTCTCGTGAATATCGGGATCCACGTCCCGCTCGGTCAAGAACAAGGCGCTCGCCAAGTTCTTGAGCAAAGCTTTGCGGTGGCTCGAAGTCCGGCCTAAGTGTCGTCCACGTTTTCGATGTCTCATGATCGCAAACTCTATCCGCGGCTGATGTTGTTCCCTTAGCGAAACGACGGGGCGGGAGGCGGCAGCCGCATTCCCAAATGAAGCCCGATCTGACGGAGCTTTTCCTTGACCTCCGTCAACGTTGTTTCGCCGAAATTGCGGACCTCCAGCAGCTGATCTTCATTTCGCTGGACCAAGTCCCGCACCGTTGTGATATTTTCGGACTCCAAACAGTTCATCGCCCGAACAGACAGCTTCAGTTCCGCTAAACTCATCCCGAGTTTGACTTCCATCAGCCCGTCCAGTCCCAGCGCTCCCGATTTGGCCGGCGAACTGATCCGCGTCCCCAACTGCGCGTATTGCACAAACGGGTTCAGATGCTTCCGCAGGATCTTCGCCGCCTCGACCATCGCCATTTCAGGACTGATCGAACCGTTGGTCCAGATTTCCAACGTGAGCTTGTCGTAATTTGTCTTTTGCCCGACCCGCGTCTCCTCTACCTCGTAGCGGACGCGAGTGACCGGACTGTATACCGCGTCGATCGGGATGATTCCGATCTCGTGGTCCGTCGCACTATGCTCGCCGGAAGGCACATAGCCGCGGCCGTTCTCGACGACCATCTCCATCATGAACGGCACGTTGTCCGTCAACGTGGCCAGCACGTGATCCCGATTGATCACCTCCACATCCGCGTCGCTGCGAACGTCGGCTCCGGAAACGACCCCCGTCTCGTTCTTCTCGACGGTGACCACCTTCGTCGATTCGCTGTAATTCTTGATCACCAGCGATTTGACGTTCAATACGACGTCCGTAATATCCTCGAGAACGCCGGGAATCGTACTGAACTCGTGCTGCGCTCCCCGAATCTTGATCTGCGTCACGGCGCTGCCCGTCAAACTCGACAGCATGATTCGCCGTAAACTGTTGCCGATGGTCACCCCGAATCCGCGCTCGAACGGCTCGGCGACGAATTTGCCGTAGGTCGACGACAGCGTGGTCGTGTCGCATGTCACCACGCTGGGCAATTCGAGTCCCCGCCAACGAATATGCATCGATCGCTCCTTACACCAGTCAGCTGCGCTGTCCCGCTCGTCGAATCAAACTAACCTGGTCCAAACTATCACTGGGTCCAAACGCACCAACACCTACACGCGACGTTTCTTGCGGGGGCGGCAGCCATTGTGCGGGATCGGGGTGCAATCCTCGATCGTCTTGACCGTCAATCCCGCACTCTGCAGAGCCGTAATCGCGCTCTCGCGGCCGGAACCCGGCCCCTTGACGCGAACGTCGACTTCCTTGACGCCGAACTTGATCGCCTTCTCGGCCGCCTGCTGACCGGCACACTGGCCGGCAAACGGCGTGCTCTTGCGGCTGCCCTTGAAACCACTGGTGCCCGCGCTGGCCCAGCACAACGTGTCGCCTTTTGTGTCCGTGATCGTCACCGTCGTGTTGTTGAACGTCGCCTGTATGAAGGCAATGCCGACCGTTACGTTGCGTCGGATCTTCTTTTTCTTGGTCTTTACCGCCACCCAAATGCTCCTTTAAACCCCTAACGAGTGCAGATCCTAGTGCAGATCTTTGACGCCCTTTTTCCCGGCGACCGTCTTCTTCGGGCCCTTGCGCGTCCGAGCATTCGTTCGCGTCCGCTGCCCCCGCACAGGCAAACCCAGACGGTGACGAATTCCTCGATAGCACTTGATGTCCCGCAAACGATTGACATCCTGCTGCAGCTGACGCCGCAACGGACCTTCGACCGTATAATCGCGTTCCAACAGCACGGCCAGCCGGCTCAGTTCGTCGTCGGCCAACTCCCGCGCCTTCCGCTGCGGATCGACACCTGCATGATGACACAGTTCCCGCGCCGACTTGCGTCCGACGCCGTACAAATACGTCAACGACACCACCGTCGGCTTGTCGTTCGGTATGTCCACCCCTAGTAAACGTGGCATCGAATACGCTCCTCGTAAGCTCTGTCGCTGGTAGCTCTGCTGGTTAACCCTGCCGCTGCTTGTGCCGCGGATTGGTGCAGATCACAAAGATCTTCCCCCGGCGGCGCACAATCTTGCAGTTTTCGCACATCTTCCGAACGCTTGCTCGCACCTTCATCGCCGTTCTCCAGCGGATTCCCGCAAAACCCACAAATTAAATTCGCTGACGAGGAAAACTACAAGGGGGCGTCACTCTCGAAAACCTAGGACTCCAATAAACCCCGATAATTCCTCATCACCAAGTGGCTGTCGATCTTCTGCACCAGATCAAACGCCACACTGACGGCGATCAACAATCCAGTACCGCCGTAAAAGCTTGCTATCGCGAAGCTTACGCCAAGCGAACCCGACACAATCGTCGGCACGATCGCAACGATGGCCAAAAAGCCGGCTCCCACATAGGTGATCCGAACCATGACCTTTTCTAAATAATCCGCAGTCCGCCGTCCCGGACGATACCCGGGAATAAACGTTCCGTAGTCTTTCAGGTTCTCCGACATCTCCTTCGGGTTGAAGGTGATCGCGGTCCAGAAGTAGCAGAAAAAGTAAATAAAGGCCACATACATCAAATTGTACAGAAACGACGTGCCACCACTGAACATATCTGCGACTTGCCCCAGCTGGGATGCCCCGCCCGGAAAGATGTTTCCCAGGAAGGCAAAAAACATCGCCGGCAACATCAACAGACTGCTCGCGAAAATGATCGGCATCACGCCGGCTTGGTTGATCCGCAGCGGCAGGTATTGCCGCGTCCCCCCATACGTCCGCCGACCTCGAACATGCTTGGCACTCTGCGTCGGAATCCGACGTTGCCCCAAGGTAATGAACACCACCCCGACGACGACGCTGACAAACAACACCGTCAAGATGACCAAATGCTCGACACCGATCACACCGCCAATCCCCACCAACTCGAACTTGGCATTCTTGAGCAAATCCCCTAAAGCACCTGGCATCCGCGCCAAAATGCCCGCCATAATCAGCAGACTGATTCCATTGCCGATTCCAAACTCGTCGATCTGCTCGCCCAGCCACATCAAAAAGATGGTGCCGCACGTCATCGTCATCACGGAAGTGAGTTGCCATCCCAAGCTCAACTCGCCCCGCACCAGAAACGAGGGATCGATCAGGCTTCCTCCGCCTGCCGTCGCCCCCATTAAATACCAGCGAACGTACATCCAGCTTTGCAGCAGGCACAGCGCCACCGTCAGGTAGCGCGTGTATTCATTGATCTTTTTTCGTCCCGTCTCGCCTTCTTTGCGCAAGTCTTCGATCGGCTTCCAGACGCTTCCCAGCAACTGGAAAATGATCGAAGCCGAGATGTACGGCATGATCCCCAGTCCGAAAATCGTCGCCTCCCGAAGATTGCTGGCACTGAACACCGCCACGCGATCCACGAAATCCCCGAAACCGCCCTCCTCGGACATCGCCTGCCCCATCACCTCTTGATTGACGGTTGGCAGCGGGATGTGATAACCCACGCGATAAATCGCCAGGAACGTCAGCGTCAGAAAAATCTTCTGCCTCAGTTCCGGGATCGTGAAGACCACTCGCAGCTTTTCCCACATGATCGAGATCCGTCCTTATCACGCGTCGCTAGGCGGTTCCACGGCAGCAGGCCTCCGCCCAGGCAGAACCGAAACCTGGCCACCCGCCCGTTCGATTTTCTCCCGGGCTGAACCGCTGAAGCGGTGAGCCGATACATTCAAACTCTTCGTCAACTCGCCGTTGCCCAAGATCTTGAGCTCGTCATAACGATGCTTCAGCAATCCTTTTGCCCGCAGCGTCTGCGGATTGACTTGCTCGCCGGCCGCGAAGACGCGTTCGAGATCGGCGACGTTGATCGCGCCGATCTCCAAAGCAAACCGATTGGTGAATCCTCGCTTGGGAACGCGCCGCACCAGCGGCATCGTGCCACCCTGAAAAATCGGCAGCGCAGCATATCCGGCGCGCGCACTTTGCCCCTTGCCGCCCCGCGTGGACGTCTTGCCTCGGCCGGAGCCGGGACCGCGGCCGATTCGCCGAACCCTCTTGTGCTTGTGGATCCCACTATTAACTTCGTTCAATCTCATGACAGCGGCACTCCTCTCAGACGCTCGACATCTTGCCGCGTCCGCAGTTGGCTTAACGCTTGAAACGTGGCTTTCACCAACGTGATCGGATTATTCGTCCCATAACTCTTCGTCAGGATATTCTTGATCCCGGCGGCTTCACAAACCGAGCGCACCGCAGCCCCAGCAATAATCCCGGTCCCGGGCCCAGCGGGCATCAGAAGCACTTGTCCAGCCCCGTATTTCCCCCGCACGGCGTGTGGAATCGTGCCTTCCTGAAGCGAGATTTCCACCATTTGTCGAGCGGCTTGCTTGTTCGCCTTCTCGACGCTGGGAGGAACCTCGTTGGCCTTGCCGTATCCCCAGCCCGCTTTGCCTTTGCCATTGCCGATGATGGTCATGGCTGCAAAACTGAAGCGGCGCCCGCCCTTCACCACCGCCGCGCAGCGGCGGATGTTGACGACGCGCTCGATCGAACTTTCCCCGTAACCTGCGTCTGTCGGCACGTTACCCCTGCCACCGTCTCGAAACTTTGCCATATCTTAAAAGACCAATCCAGCCTCTCGGGCGGCATCCGCCAGCGAGGCAACGCGACCATGATATTTGGATGACCCCCGGTCAAAACGCACCTCTTTGATCCCGGCCTGGAGCGCCTTCTCGGCGAGCGCCTTTCCGACCGTGATCGCAGCCGCTTTGTTGCCGCCGTATTTCACGCTCTCGCGCAGTTCTTTGTCCAGCGTACTGACCGATACCAGCGTTCTGCCGGACAGGTCGTCGATCACCTGGCAACGGATATTCTTGTGACTGCGATACACGCTCAGCCGAGGGCGGTCAGCGGTTCCGCGGACGCGGTTGCGCACATGAAAGCGCCTCCGCTCCCGCCGCCGATTCACAATCATCTGCTTCTTCACGGTTCAATCCAGACTTCTAAAATGTTTCCCTGCTGCACGACTTCCGTCCGGCGGCCGGGTCCAACAATTCCCCACCCGCCGGCGCGACCCACACCCCTATGATGCCGTCTTGCCCGGCTTGATCTTGACATACTCGCCTTGGTAGCGGATGCCTTTGCCCTTATAAGGCTCCGGCTTTCGCAAGGACCGCACTTCGGCCGCAAATTCCCCTACCTGTTGCTTATCACAACCCCGCACGACCACGTGCGTTTGATCCGGGCAAGTCACCTGCAATCCAGGCGGGATCGGTTTCTGCAACTCGTTGGCAAATCCCACGCGCAGCTGCAGCGTGCTGCCCTGGATCGCAGCCAAATACCCCACTCCCACAATCTCCAAACGCTTCTCGTATCCGCTCTTGACGCCCAAGACCATATTATTGATCAACGACCGAGTCAGTCCGTGAAACGCGCGCGACTCCCGATCCTCGGCCATCCGCTCGACGACAACTTGCCCCGTGGCTTCGTCGACACGAACCGCTACCTCAGGTCGATGCTCCCAGTGCAACTTGCCTAGGGGACCCTCGACCTCAATCCGGCGCCCTTCGACGCGAACCTGGACGCCCTCGAGGATCGCCACTGGTTTTCTTCCGATGCGTGACATAACAACACCGCTTCCCGTCTCTACCAAACCTCGCACAAGACCTCGCCGCCCAGCTTTCGTTGCCGAGCCTCGCGATCGCTGACCACTCCACGGCTGGTGCTGAGAATGGTAATCCCCATCCCGTTCAACACCGGTCGCAGATCCTTGGCTCGGCTGTACACGCGCCGACCCGGTTTACTGACGCGACGAACCCTCTGAATGAGTCGCTCACCATTGGGACCGTATTTCAATTCGATGCGCAGGTGAGACACCGGAGCGCTTTCGAGCACTTGCCAATCCCAGATGTAGCCTTCGCGCTTGAGCACGTCGGCCACCCCTCTCTTGACATTGGACAGCGGCACATCCACATACGGCTTTTCTACGCGCACGGCGTTCCGGATGCGGGTCAACATATCGGCGATCGGGTCGGTCATCATCTCGTTGAGCTCTCCCTCTACCAGCTCGACTTGCGAACGCCGGGAATCAACCCCTGGTCCGCCAGTTTGCGGAAACAGATCCGGCAGATGCTGAACTTCCGGTACACAGCGCGGGGCCGGCCGCACAGCCGGCAACGGTTGTTGCGGCGCGTCGTAAATTTTGGGACGCGCAGCGCTTTCGCAATTTTGGATTTGCTAGCCACGAATGTTTACCTGTCTCCAAAACGAACTTTTTGATTCGCCCTCACCGCCGCCATCTCCACGTCCCCTTGATCGCCCGAGGCCCTAAGCCGTCGTCGAATCCTCGCGCCGGAACGGCAAGCCCATCAGCGTCAGTAATTCCAAAGCTTCCTCGTTGTTGGTCGCACTCGTGACCAACGTAATATTCATGCCCTGCGGCTTGACGTACTTGTCCGGGTTCAATTCGGGAAACACCAGCTGTTCCGCTAAACCCAGGCTGTAATTCCCCCGTTGATCGAAGGCCGTCCGGCTGATCCCTCGAAAGTCTCGCACGCGAGGCAACGCCAAGGAGACCAAACGATCCAGGAATTCATACATCCGCTGCCGACGCAATGTGACCTTGCAGCCGATGGGCATTCCTTCCCGCAACCGAAAGCCGGCCACGCTGGTGCGGGCATGCGTCACGATCGGCTTCTGGCCGGTAATCTCGGTCATCGCCTCGACCGCCGTCTCCAGAACCTTCTTATCCTGCGTGGCGGCCCCCACGCCCATACTCACGACGATCTTGTTCAAACGCGGCAAGGACATGGGATTGGTACGGCCCAGCTTTTCACGCAATGCGGGCAGAACCTCCTGCTGATACCGCTCCTGCAATCGAGGGACCACGACGGCCTCCCGTTCAGGCGCAGCGGCTTCTTTCTTGCCCGCCCCCGCCTTGTCGCCTTGCGTCTTCTTGCCTGCCATGATCTTGTTCGTCCGAAAGAAAAAACTCGTTTTGTACTCGATGCTTATCCGACCGCCGTCCAGCTGCCTCGCCCCGCCGGACCTCATGCCTTGCCGGCATAAGCCTTTCGCGCCGGACTGATCGCTCCGAGCGAGACCCCGCTCCGCTTGGCATAACGCTCCTTGGTCCCGTCAGCCAAGTAACGAAATCCGATGCGCGTCGGCTTGTTGCTCTGCGGACAGATCATCATTACGTTCGAGACAGGAATCGGCATCTCTTTGGACAGTCGCCCGCCCTGCGGGTTCCGCTGACTGCGCCGAACATGCTTGTAGACACGATTGACGCCTTCGACGAGGATCTTCCCCGCAGCCAAGTCTACGGCTAAAACTTTTCCGCGCTGCCCGCGGTCGTCACCGGCAACCACCTGGACGGTATCATTCAATCGGATGTGCATCACAACACCTCGCTCGCGAGACTGACAATTTTCATGAAGCTTCTTTCACGCAATTCGCGTGCTACCGCGCCGAAGATACGGGTCCCCCGCGGGTTGTTCTCGTTGTCAATGATCACCGCCGCGTTGCTATCGAAGCGGATATAACTGCCGTCCGCCCGGCGCGTGGAGTGCTTGCAGCGGACGATCACCGCCCGAACAACGGCCTTTTTCTTAATGTCGCTGCCCGGAATCACGCTCTTGACACTGCAGATGACGATATCACCCAAACCGGCGTATCGGCGGCGCGAACCGCCAAGGACCTTGATGCACTGCACCTCCTTGGCGCCGGTATTGTCTGCCACCTGCATTCGTGTTTCTTGCTGGATCATGGCTGATTATCCTGATTCGTTTCGCTCACCGCACTGCTGTCGCCGTCCGCACCGGTTTCCACCGCCGCCTCGGACAGAGCGCTCACGGCTTGATCCCGCCCCTTCTCCACAACCTTGATCAATTCCCATCGCTTCAGGCGCGAGCGGGGGCGAGACTCTTCGATCTCTACGGTGTCCCCTTGGGACGACTGCTCCGTCTCGTCATGCACATAGCAGACGGTCTTACGGCGCACATACCGGCCATAAACCGCATGCTTCACCAACCTCGGGATCTCTACGATCCGCGTCTTGGCCATCTTGTCGCTGGTGACCACACCCACACATACTCGTCTCGGCATGTTTCGCTACTTCCCCACCTGGAGTTCTCGTTGCCGTTGAATGGTCTTGATCTGCGCGATCATCCGCCGATGACGGCGCAACTCGCTGGGTGCATCCAGCCGCTCGGTCTGGGCCTGAATCCGCAGGCGAAACAAACTTTCGCAAGCGTCCTTCAGCGTCAGCGCGAGCTGCTCGTCACTCATATCCCGCAGTTCCCCAACCTTCATCATCATCCCCTTCTCGCCTTACGCCGGCCGGCGCCGAACCAAACGAACCGGAATCGGCATCTTATGCGCCAAACGGGCAAAACAAACCCGTGCTTGATCCTCGGTCACGCCCCCAAGCTCGAACATGACGGTTCCCGGCTTTACGACCGCCACCCAAAACTCCGGCTCGCCTTTTCCCTTGCCCATCCGAGTCTCCAGAGGCCGCGCAGTCGTGGGTTTGTGGGGAAATATGCGGATATACAGCCGCCCTTCCCCGCGCACGTACTGCTGTGCCGCGATACGTCCGGCTTCGATCGTCTGGGCTCGGATCCACCCGCCTTGGACGGCCTGCAATCCGAAGTCTCCGAACACGACCTTGTTGCCGCGCGTCGCCTCACCTCTTATACGTCCTCTTTGGCTTTTTCGGTGCTTTACCCGCTTCGGCATCAACGCCATCGGACTCTTCTCCTTCGTACATACCCTGATTCACCCAGACCTGGACGCCAATGTGCCCTTGCGCCGTTTTCCCTTCCGCAAAACCGTAGTCGATTTTGGCCCGCAGGGTACTCAACGGCAAGGAGCCGGCGATCTGCTTCTCACGCCGCGACATCTCGGCCCCTCCCAGACGCCCGGACAACTGGATCTTGATTCCTTTCGCCCCGGCATCCATCGTCTGCTCTACAGACCGCTTCATCGTCCGCCGGAAACTCGCTCGCTTGGCCAACTGCTGGGCAATGTCTTCTGCCACCAGCTGGGCCATGATCTCGGGCCGGTGAATCTCCTCGATCTTGAGATTCACTCGGCGACCGATCAAGTTCTGCAACTCTTCCTGCAAGAGTTCGACCTCTTGCCCTTTCTTGCCGATAATCAACCCGGGCCGGGCGACGAACAAAACGATCTTCACCTCGTCCCGCGTCCGCTCGATCTCAATGCGGTCGATACCGGCATTGCGATACTGCGACTTCTGCGGATGATTTTTGATAAACCGGCGAATCTTCTGGTCCTCGACCAACAATTCGCCAAACTCCTGCTTGGAGGCATACCAGCGGCTTTTCCAGCCTCTGACGACGCCCGTCCGGAACGCGATCGGGTTGACCTTTTGACCCATAGCTTAAATCTCGTCGATATCTGCCAGCGTGATGCGGATGTGGGACATTCGTTTCTTGATCATAAATGCCATGCCGCGCGCTCGAGGCCGGACCCGCTTGAACATCGGGCCGCCGTCGATCCGGGCATCGGACACGATAAGGTTGTCGACGTCGACGTTCTTACCGCGCGTTTGGGCCGGATCTTGTGCGCTGCCTAGGGCGCTATTGATCACTTTTTCCAACATCCGCGCCCCACGCTGTGGTTGGTAGCGGAGAATCGCCAGTGCCTCGTCCGCAAACTTGCCGCGGATCATCGCCGCCAAAGGGCGAACCTTCCGCGGGCTAATTTTTGCGAACCTGTGGCAGGCTTGAAATGCCATCGCCGTCACTCCCTCTAACGTTTGCCTTTGCCGCCATGACCCCGGAAGGTCCGCGTCAAGGCGAATTCGCCTAACCGGTGACCGACCATGTCTTCGGTCACAAACACCTTGAGGTGCTGGCGCCCGTTGTGAACCATAAATGTATGCCCGACGAACTCGGGCACGATGGTACAGGCTCGAGCCCAGGTCTTCATTGGCTCTTTGCTGCCTGCCTCATCCTGTTTCTGCACCTTGCGGTACAGCTTGAAGTCGACGTACGGACCCTTTTTTCGCGACCTACTCATGGGCTAACGCTCTCTCCGTTTACTTGCCTGGCAGCTTTAGCTGACCGTACCGCCGTGACCAGCGCCGCCGCACAATGGCCGTGTTCGACGCCTTGCGCTTCTTTCGCGTCGCTCCGCCTTTGGCCAACTTTCCCGTCGGGCTGACCGGATGCCGACCGCCTTTTGTTCGCCCTTCGCCACCGCCGTGCGGATGATCGATGGGATTCATGGCCGTTCCGCGGACATGCGGGCGCCGTCCCAGCCAGCGTTTCCGTCCCGCCTTGCCCAAACGGATACTCATATGATCCGGGTTGCTGACCCTGCCGATCGCAGCTCGACATGCGGCCGGCACGCGGCGGATTTCGCCACTGGGCAGCGTGATCTGAGCCCAACCCGCTTCGCGGGCCACCAGCGTGGCATTCGTCCCGGCGCTGCGGCACAACCGCGCCCCTTGCCCGGGCAGCATCTCAATACAGTGAATTTGTGTTCCCAACGGAATCCGCTTGAGCGGCAAACAATTGCCGACCGTCGGCGGCGCATCCGGCCCGTTCTCCACGCGGTCTCCCGCTTGCAGACCGTCCGGAGCGAGAATATAACGTTTCTCGCCGTCCGTGTAATACAGCAAGGCAATACGCCCACTACGATTTGGATCGTACTGGATCGAATGCACCTTGGCTGCGACGCCCTCTTTTTCCCGGCGAAAGTCGATCTCACGGTACATCCGCTTATGACCGCCGCCCCGATGACGCGCGGTGATCTTCCCTTGATTGTTGCGCCCGCCCTTTTTGTGCAGCGGCTTCAGCAAACTCTTCTCCGGGGTGGCCCCCGGGGTCAACTCTGCAAAGTCGCTGACGCTGGCGCCACGTCGTCCGGCGCTGGTCGGTCGATAGTTACGAACACCCATGATTTCGTCTCACTCGGCACTGCCGCTGTTTGCGATCCCACTTGATTTAGAAGAAGTCGATGCGGCTCTCGCTGTCCAGCGA
>Ga0351864_10073_pt1 | contig 57911 bp, 44 predicted proteins | sample TotcelHFGM3001L9_FD_206758 | JGI IMG/M metagenome (GOLD analysis project Ga0351864, IMG submission 206758) | Enriched cells from coal bed in the Powder River Basin, Montana, United States - Total cells FGM rep2 HSBNCT.FGM.300.1.L9 ... | reverse complement strand
GCTTCGTTTAATTGTCAAGTTTGGCACGGCTCCATCTTGAGCCAATATCCGTCCTCGTCGCCGAGTATCCGACTGGGAGATCAGCTAGGTCGACGACGCTCGGATCAAGCTTCACGATGGTCGCCAGACGAACTAATCGAGCAATGCTGAAGTCAAATCGGGCGATGTCGTGATGGAACTGCCACACAACGTCTCCGTCGTCATCAAGTTCATGGGAAACATACAGTATCGGAAACAACAGTCCAGTGACATGGACGGTGACACCACGTCCCGTGTGGACTTTGCCGATTCATGCCATCCGTACTGCGAGAACCATCAAAAGCCCTCGCCGATGCTTGCCTGTCATTGGGCGGTGTCGGAAGTTGCCCGCAGGACGGCAATCACGGGAAAATGATCGGAAGGCGTACGGCCGTCGCGCGCGGTGCGATCGATTTCGGCCTTGATGACTTCCCAGTCTCGCGAGACGCCGATCCAATCGATCCGGGGGCCGCTGATCGCGTCGGCCTTGAAGCCGGAGAAAGTTCCTTCATGCGGCCCTCGCTGGGGATACGCGACGCGGAAGGTATCCACCAACGGCGAAGACTGGTCTCCCTGCGGCTCGAAGAGCGCGCGGTACGGATCGCTGCCTTCGGCGGCATTGAAATCTCCGGTGACGATCAGCGAGCAGCCTTCACCCAGCGTCTCGAGCTGGCGGCGAATCAACCGCGCGGACTCGACGCGCGCTCGGGTGCCGAGGTGATCGAAGTGCGTGTTTAGAAAGAGGATCGGCGGGGCATCCGCACGGCGGCGATCTTGCAGCCGCACCCAGGTCGCCATCCGGGGCAGTGAGCTGTGCCAACTGCGGCTGCCCGCCTGGTCCGGCCTGGTGCTCAGCCAGAAGTGGCCTCCGGCGAGCTTCTCGAAACGCTCTTTCTTGTAGTACAAGGCCATCATCTCGCCGCTTTCCAGGCCATCGTTTCGTCCCGCGCCCAAATGATCATATTGCGGCAGGTGCTCCGCCAGGTAGTCTCGCTGAAAGCCCTCCGTCTCCTGAGTCCCCAGCAGATCCGGATCGAAAGCCCGTATGGTCTCGATCAGAAATTCTTTGCGCCGGTCCCAATGGTTCTCGCCGTCGTTGGCCGTCCCGTAGCGGATATTGAAACTCATCACCCGCACTTCGCGCTCGCTCGATTCGGGTTGGGGCTTTGGGCTTGTCTTGGGCGGGCTTGGCTTGGGCTGCATAGCCGGCGGCGTCGCCGGGCCGTCAAACGGGTATTTTCCGTAAGCGTGCCGCGGGGCCTCGGCCGGGACTTTCAGTTCGCTCCGCAGGCGGGCGATTTCCGCCTTCAACTCCGTCACGATTCCGGCCCGGTCCGGATCGGCGATAAAGTTGCGCGTCTCCAACGGGTCCGTTTGCAGGTCATACAATTCCCAATCATCCACGTCGGGTTTGTAGTAGTGGACCAGTTTGTAGCGGTCGGTGACGACTCCATAATGCGGCCGAACTTTGTGCCAGACGGGATACTCATAGTAGTGATAATAGAAACTGGTGCGCCAGTCGGCGGGCGGGTGGCCCTGCAACAACGGCACCAAACTGCGGCCCTGCATGTCGGCCGGCGCCGGTTGCCCGGCGATGTCGAGAAACGTCTGCGCGAAATCGAGGACGGAAACGAGGTCGCCGTTGACGCTGCCGGCCGACGTGACTCCCGGCCAGCGGACGATCAGCGGCGTGCGCAGCGATTCTTCCAGAATCCACCGTTTGTCGAACCAGCCATGTTCGCCCAGGAAGAACCCTTGATCGCTGCAATAGACCACGACGGTGTTGTCCGCCAAGCCCGCGTCATCCAGGAACTGAAGCAGCCGGCCCACGCTTTCATCGACCGCTTTGATGGTGCCCAGATAGTCGTGCAGATAACGCTGATAACGCCAGCGGACCAACTCTTTGCCTTGGGGATTGGCTTGGCGGAAAGCCTCGTTGCGCGGTTCGTAGTACGCGTCCCACGCCGTGCGCTGGTCCGGCGTCAGGTACGGCGGCGGGACCAGCTTGGCATCGCGGTCGTTGAACGCCTGTGCCAGCATCATGTCCTGGTCGCGCCACGCCAGGCCGCGGCCGTTGCCATAATCGTCGAACAGGGTCTCCGGCTCGGGATACACGCGGTCCTGGTCCCAGCCCAGATGGCGCAACGCGGGCGCCCACTCGCGATGCGGCGCCTTGTGCTGGCTCATCAGCATGAACGGCCGGGTCGTGTCGCGCTGCTTCAGCCAGTCGATGGAAAAGTCGGTGATCAGATCGGTCGTATATCCCTCGTGCTTGACGCGCTGGCCGTTGCGGATCATCGGCGGGTTGTAGTAGATGCCTTGGCCGGGCAGGATGTGCCAGTGATCGAAGCCCGTGGGATCGCTGTCCAAATGCCACTTGCCGATCAGTGCGGTCTGATAACCCGCTTGCTGCAGCAGCTTGGGAAACGTTTGTTGAGCCCCATCGAACGGCGTGGTCTCGTTGTTGTAGAAGCCGTTCAGATGGCTGTACTTGCCGGTCAAAATCGTGGCTCGCACCGGCCCGCAGATCGAGTTGGGGACCAGACAGCGGCGGAAGAGGATGCCCTGCTTGGCCAACCGGTCGATGTTCGGCGTTTCGATCAGTTTGCGTTTTTCTCCGTACGCACTGATCGCCTGGGTGGTGTGATCGTCGCAGAAGATAAACAGCACGTTCGGCCGTTGCGCGGGCGCTGCGGACGCCGCGGCGGCGACACAGCTAAGCAACAAACTGGCCAACAGACAGGCCAACAAGCTGGCAATCCAAGCTGGTTTTTTCATGGTTGTTCTCAACTCCTTTCCTGCGGCCAGGCGGTCGGACCGGGCCCAACGAGTTTCTGTTCGCCGGCCTTACTCCGGCAGCGGCTTGCCTTTGGTTTCCGGGGCGAACCAGATCATGATCATCCCGACCACGTAGATCAGCGTGATGGCGGCCATCGCTTTGCCGTAATCGCCGCCGAACAAGGCCACGAGGTACCCCATGTAGAACGTTCCCACCGCAGCCAGGATGCGGCCGAAGTTAAAGCTCAAACCCTGTCCCGTGGCTCGCACGCGAGTCGGGAACAACTCCGGCAGGTACAGCGGCAGCCAGCCGTAGAAGGCCGCGGTCACCGCGCCGACAAGGCAGACGACGACGTTGAACCACCAATTGAACGTATCGAGATAGCGAAACAGGTACGCGCACAGAATCAAGGAGGCCAGGCACAGCGTGAAATACACCGGGCGGCGGCCCGCAATGCCGCCGATCACCGGCGCCACAAAGCAGCCGATGATCGCTCCGACCGACAGCACCAACTGAACCCAAGCCTTGGAGCGGGCGGTGGTCGTGGCGATCTGTTTCAGCTGATCCTCCGGCAGCGACCGCTTGAGCAGCGCAATCTTGGCTTTGGGATCCTGGGCTCGATCGAATGCGGTCAGTTGGCGGGCGGTCAGCGCTTGCCGTCCCGCTTCGATCTGCGTCATCTGGTCCACCCAAGTCGGAATCCAGCCGGAAACGGCCGCCCACGTCCCGATCAGCGGCACGGAGGAAAACACGATCGCAAACAAAGTCCGCTTGCGGAGCTTGGCGGAGAATATCTCCCGCACCGAACCGGCCGCGCCCATCATGCCGAGGACGAAAGCAGCCGTCAGTAGCAAGAACACGTGGTTGTCGCGATAGATCCACGCCGCAACCGCATGGACGATGCTCAGCGCGACGACCGCCAGGAACCAGGCGGGGCGACGAGCCACCAAACCGCCGGCCCACGCCATCGAACCGATCGCCAGCAAGAGCGTCAAACGACCGACGCCCGACCGCCAGCCGCCATCGCCTCCGGCGGGATAATTTGCGCCGGCGAACCACGTCAAAAACGCAAACAGCAAAACGAAGCCAACCGCGAAAGCCCCGAAAAACGCCGCTCCGGCGGACAAGTCGGTCCAGCGAAAAAATGCGGCGGATTCTGCCGCCTTGCTCTTCGCCGCTCGCACGGACGCTTTCCACCGCTCCGACTCGGGCACCAGCAGCGCGATGGCCACCGCCAACAGGGCCGGACTGGCCCCCACGAACATCATCCATCGCCACGAGTCTTGCGTCACGGGCTTGAGCAGTGCCACCAGCGCGATGAAGAAGAATCCAAAATTCGCCGCCGCACCGATCGCTCCGGCCAATTTCGGCCGATGTTTCTCCGGCCAGCATTCCATGACCAGCGCGACGGCCAAGGCCCATTCGCCGCCCATGCCCAACGAGGCGAGAAAGCGGTACGCGCCAAGCTCCCAGGGATGCTGGGCAAAGGCGCAGACGCCCGTGAACAGCGAATACATGAGGATCGCAATCACCATCGAACGGACGCGGCCGATCTTGTCGCCCAGCCAGCCGAAAGCAATCCCGCCGGCCGCGGCCCCCAACAGGAACGCCGCCACCACGACGCTGTTCCAAACCGCAACTTGGGCATCGTCGATCAGGCCCAGGCTCTGAAAGGCCGGCCGGACCACCAGGGGAAACAAGCCGATTTCGACACCGGTGAACATCCAGCCCAGGAACGCAGCTCCCAAAACCAGCCACTGGCCGCGCGTGATCGTCTGCGAGTGTCCCTCGTCGCCGGGCAAAGGACCGGAGACCGTGTTTTGCGATGCTTGACTCATGGCTTGCTCCTGGATCTTGAACGGTGCGCGCTGCCAACGGGGATGGTAGCATTTGGCCTTGCCGCATACAAGCGAACCGATGTCCAACACCGATGCCCCATACAGGCCGGACCGCGGCCCGGGCGTATCAACGCGCGCGACGTTCGTGCGGATCGGTCGGCCGACACTCGGGCAGACGGATGTCCCAGTAGATCGCCGCGAGTCTCATCAGCACGATCACGACGATGCCGGCGGCAACTGCGACGATCTGCTGGGGAAACATGCTTCTCAGCAGCAGGTAGACCCAGCAACCAAGAAACGAACACGTGGCATACAAGGGGGCCGAGCGGAACAGGCTGGGCAGTTCGTTGCAGACGACATCCCCAATCACGCCGCCGAATGTCCCCGTGATGGTGCCTAGCAAACACGCGATGAACCAGGAGGTGCCGCCTTCCAGCGCGTAGCCCGTACCCACCACGCTGAACAGCCCCAATCCCAATGCGTCTGGAACGTAGAGCGCCCGCTCCACAACTTTCGGAATCCTGCGGGCCAGCGAAGTGGCGGCGGCCAAGCCAAACACGATCAACGGATAATGTTCGTGTTGAATCCAAAACAGGGGGTGGCGATCAAGAAAGAGATCCCGCAGCGTCCCGCCTCCAAACGCCGTCATGCAGGCCACGGAATACAAGCCCACAAAATCCATCCCTTTGCGGCGCGCCAACAGAACACCAAACGTGGCGGCGGCGATCACGGCGAGCAATTCGATGAATTGAAGCACGGCAGGTTCTCATTATGCTTTGGACTTGAGCCCGCGGACGTCGACACCGGCGGGGGCGCACGTCTTCCGCGTTCATACCGCTCATTGCGTCGGCCCGTTTCGGGATTCGGCGGACTTGGCTTGCAGTCTCTTCAAGGAGGCGGCAGCGGATTCTCGGGTTTCTTCGTCTTCGCTGCGGGCGAGTTCTTCCAACGCGGCTCGAGCCCGTTGCGTCTCGGCGCCGGTTTCCAATAGGGCGACGGCGGCAAATTGCTTCGTCCACACGTTCGCCGAATCGAGCAATTTTACCAAGCGTTGAACGGACTCGTCCGTGGCCTTGATCTCGCCGAACATCCGGGCGGCGACCCACGGCTCGTCGTTTTCTTCCAGATCGCGCAGCAACGCCTCGACGGGGACAGGAGACTGGGGGGCAAGTTGCCAGAGCGTCTTGGCCGCGGGAGCGCGAGGCGCGAATTTCGACGGCTCTTGCAAGAGCTTTTCAAGGACCGGGACGGCTTTGGCCGCCAGCGGCTGCAGTTGGCCCAAGGCGACGACTGCGTTCTGACGCACCGGCTGGCTGCGGTCGGACAAGGCGTCGATCAACGCATCGGTGGCGGCCTGGCCGATTCCGGGACCGATGTTGCCCAGCGCCGCAGCCGCGTTGCGGCGGACCGAAGCGACGCCGGATTGCAGGCAAACCACCAAATCGCCGGCCGTCGCACGGGCCTCGGGGCCGATTGCCCCCAACGCTCGACAAGCCCAATATTGGGTATGAAAATCGTCGCTCGTCAGATGCTTGACAAGTTCCTGCGCCGCATCCTTCGAGGCGGGTCCGATGGCTCGCAGAGCGTTGATCGCATAGATGCGAGTCTCGGGATCGTCGCGCTGCAAGATGGCGATCAAATCCGGTACCATCTCGTCTGCGTCCGCACCCAGGCCATCGATGGTCAACATCGCGGCGCGGCACGTCGCGGACGAGGGGCTCTTGAGGGCGGGCACCACGTGCGGCAAGGCCGCAGGGCCGTAATGACCTAACGAAAATCCGGCGACGGCCCAGATCGGGCCTCGCCGCGTGGCCGTCGCGTCGTCAAGCTTGCCTGCCAGCAGCGGGATCATGGTGTCCGGCTCCGCGGCCAGCCGCCCCAGCGTTTCCATGGCGACCGCCCGGACGTCAATGTCGTCGTCGCGGATCGCTCGAAGCAAGTCCGGCACGGCGGGCCGAGCCGCTTCGCCCAATGCCGCCAACGCCTCGACCGCCTGCTGGCGCGCCGCCGTTTCCGGGGCGCTCAGCTGCGCCGCCAGTTCGGCGACCGTGGGCGTGCCAGCGGATTCGCCGACTGGCTCGCTGGCGGGCTCATCAGCTCTCTCGTCGGCCGCTGCCGCCGAAGCGAACATGACGGCCGCCAAGGCCAAGCCACAAAGGCACGAAAAACAACCGGTGATGAACTGTGGTTTGGTGGTCATTCGGGGTATCCTCGATCCGAGTTGGTGACGACGAGTATCCAACGATCCTGACATATTAATTTCAGGATCTCGCATCTGTGGCAGTTTGCAGGATGGCCACCGGTTATACAATACGGCATGAGCTTGGATTACTCCTAAACGTGAGGGGGTGAGGGAATCATGCGAGCGATTGTCACCGGGGCTACGGGACTGGTGGGAAGCAAGCTGCTGTCCCGGCTCGATCATCCGGCCGTTCTGTCGCGGGACGCGGCACAGGCGGCGGCGACTTTGGGACGCGATGCCGCAACGATTTTTGAATGGGACCCGCAACGCGAGCCCGCGCCGGCGGAAGCGTTCCAGAACGTCGATGTCGTGTTCCATTTGGCCGGTGAATCCGTGGCCGAGGGCCGCTGGACGGCTGAAAAAAAGGCCCGCATCCGCGACAGCCGAGTTCTCGGGACGCGGAACTTGGTTGCTACCTTGCGTCAACTGGAGCGGCCGCCCCGCGTATTGATCTCGGCGTCGGCAGTGGGATATTACGGCGACCGGGGCGACGAAATCCTGGATGAAACATCCTCGCCGGGCGACGATTTCCTGGCTCAAGTCAGCGTGGATTGGGAACGCGAAGCGTTGGCGGCGGGCGAGGCGGGGATCCGCGTCGTGACGATGCGGACGGGGATTGTATTGAGCAAAGACGGCGGTGCGCTGGCAAAAATGCTGACTCCGTTTCGCCTGGGACTGGGCAGCCCGTTAGGCAGCGGCCGCCAATGGGTGCCTTGGATTCACATCGACGATTTAGTCGGCTTGCTCCTGCTGGCTGCCGAGCGTGACGACCTTCAGGGACCGCTCAACGCGACCGTTCCCACGCCCGTGACCAACCGGGAGTTCACCAAGGCTCTCGGCCGGGCCGTTCATCGGCCTACGTTCTTGCCAGCGGTCCCCGAAATTGTCTTGCGATTGGGGTTGGGCGAGTTTGCCGGGGCGCTGCTGGCGTCGATCCGGGCCGTGCCGCGGCGCGCGGAAGCGGCCGGCTATCAATTCTCACATCCGCGTTTGGACGAAGCCCTCCGTGACCTCTTGGGCTGATTCCCCGCAGCCCGCCAATTCACCGCGACTTCGCGCCCGGCCGTGCGGCCGTGCGTCCCGGCTGACCGCCTTCGTAGATGCTGAATTCGGCCCAGACCGGCAGCCGATCGGAGACTTCCAAGGCTTCTTCCATCGACAAGTTGTATTGGCGCATAAAGTCGAAGATGCCGGCGCGGCCGGTGAACTCGTTCGTCGCTTGACGCTGGACGAGGATGTTGTCGTACGGGGCGGTGCCGCGGGTATCGGTCGGAGTTCCGGACAGGACCCACGTCATGCCGGAGATTTGCCCCAATTGCCCAAGATTTCTGTCGTCCGCGTTCAGGCTGCCCAACATGATGACGTCGTCCTCCCCGCGGCCATCGTCGCGCACGACGCGATACACGTCGTCCAGCACGTTCAACTCCTGCTCGGTCTCGTCGGAGTCCGTATGAATATTCACCAGGGTGAACGTAAACGCCTGTTCCGCGGGCGGACCGCGAACGCGGAACCAGCCCACCAGTGGCTCGCGATGCAGCAGATCGTCCGGATCGGCGACGGTGTACAGCTGCGAGCGGTCGATCTCGATCGTGGTCAAGTCGAAGACGAAGGCATACTGCTCCGTATTGGCCGACCGGCCCAAACGCGGACCGATCACATAGTCGTAATGCCGGTCGGTGGCGTTGACGAGTTCGATGAAATTGGGCAGCAAGTCGTCGTCCGCCGAACGGATTTCTTGAATCGCGACGACGTCGAAATTGCGCACAATCCGCGCCAGCATTTCCATCACGTGAGGTTTGGCCGCTTTGCTCTTGCCGAAAACCTGGATATTGAACGTGGCCACGCGGATGACGTTGATCGAGCGAACCGGTGGCGGAGCCAGCGGATCGTTGGCGACCGATCGCGTCGCCGTCTCGCCGCTGGGCGCAAGCTGAATTCCATCCAGTCCGCGCAGGTCGAACTTTTGAAAGAAGATCCAAGCGGCGGCGACAGCCGCCGTCCCGAATAGCATCGTCGAGATCTTCGGCACGGGCCCCTCCTTGGGCGGAAGCGAAGAAACGAACGTCCCTGTCCGCAGGCCCGTGCAAGGTCTTGGACCGAGTAAGCGCGCAGCACGGCACCCGACGCAGCGAAAGAATAACTCGATCACTCTTCGGCGGCCAGATCAATTTCAATGCACCCGGGCAATTCGGCACTCACAAAAACAAACCCCTCGGAACTTCGCCCTCGCCTCTCTTGCAGATCGTGTCCGCTGGCGAATCCATGATCCTTGCCCCCTTTCCCGCAGGAACCGGATCCGCATCTTCGGCTCAAGCCGCGCGTTGATCATTTTCGCTATCCCGCGTTCATCCGGCGCACTTCATCACCTGCGGAGCCGACTCCAGAGACGACTTGTGCTGGGCCGATACAGGATCTTGCACGTAGCACCAGTCTACGGATCTTGTCCACTTTGAAGCTGTTTTCGGTAAACGGAGTGCCGTGGCGATTTGCACAGGCAGGATGTCTGTGCCACCAGAAAGCAACCCTGCTCATGCAAGTGACCGACGCTGAACACTTGGAAGCTTCGGATCTTCTCGTCGATCGCGAACCCCTGATCGACGGCGACGACCCGCTCGCCGACGATCTGCTCGACGATGACCTCGGTCTGGATGCGAGTCTGTTCGACGACGAGGAAGACGCCGAGGAGGATCTACCGCTGGCGGAACCTCCGCCTTCGGAAGAGGAGGAACTCGCCGCAGTTCGCCGTAGCTGCCGGCGCGGTAAATCCGATTCATCCCCCCAGACTCCGCTGGAAACGTATCTCCGGGAGATCAACGAAACGCGGTTGCTCACCGCCGCGGAAGAGCAGATGCTGGCGGGGCGGATCGCGGAGGGCGATGGGGAAGCTCGGGATCGCATGGTGCGGGCGAATTTGCGTCTGGTGGTGAATATCGCCCGCGGTTATTCCGGCAAGGGCTTGGGATTGCAGGACTTGATCGAGGAAGGCAATTTGGGCCTGCTGCGCGCCGTCGAAGGTTTCGATCCCACGATGGGCACGCGGTTCAGCACGTATGCCAGCTACTGGATCAAGCAGTCGATCAAACGGGCCCTGATCAACTCGGCCAAGACCATTCGCATCCCGGCCTATATGGTGGAACTGCTGTCCAAATGGCGACGGGCGAACACGCGATTGAGCGAAGAATTGGGACGCACGCCCACTCACGAAGAGATCGCCCGCGTATTGGGATTGCCCAAAAAGAAGCTGCCGATCATCAAGAAAGCCATCCGCATCTACAATTCGACGCCGCAAACCGACCAGGCCGATGCCGGCTGGTCGCTGGGCGAAATGGTCATGGACGAGCGGATGAAGTCGCCCGAAGACGAACTGCTGGACCACGATGTCCTGGCCAGTGTGCTGCAAATGATCGAACGATTGGACGAACGTGAAGCCACGGTCCTGCGGATGCGATTCGGCCTCGGCGATATGGATCCGCACACGCTGAAAGAGATCGGCGAAAAGCTGAACCTGACTCGCGAACGCGTCCGGCAGATCGAAACCGAAGCCCTCCACCGCCTGGCCGACGGCTTGAAAGATCCCCGCGAGCGGCAGTGGGAACGCACGCATCGGAATTGAGCGATCTCGCAAAGAAGAGGTGGGTTATTAATCAAGCTTATGACTCATTTTGTTTCATTTATAACCCCCAATTAATAACCCGCTTCTTCCGCATTTTTCCTTTGCGGGCGCGTCCGTAACGACGATGCGCGCTCGGCGCGGAGAAGACATACCGCAAGTCTAATCGACACTTAAGGTCCACCGTTCTTTTCCCAAGCATATATCCGCAACGGTGGGAAATTGCGGAGTTCCAGCGCAACTTGCGCAGGCCCGAACAGCGGTCGCGCGAGCGTCCGAACCCGGCCGCAGAGCTGGTACGCGACGAATCGGCCGCCGGGTACCAGCGCCGACCAAACCGCTTCAACGACCTGCTGGCGACCTGTGGGTGGCAACAAGGAAAACGGAATGCCTGAAACGATGGCATCGGCCGAATCCATGTCGTGCTGCCGGAGGATGTCGGTGAGTTGCTCGGCGCTGCCATGATGAACCGTCAAACGCCGATCATCGATAGCCTGGAGGGGGGCGATGAAATCGGCGCCGATCTCGATACTCAGCAGCGAGGCGTGCGGCGGCATAACCGCCAGCAAAGCACGAGTGGTACCGCCCGTGCCAGGTCCCAACTCGACGACATTCCGGGCGGCCGCCAAGTCGGCAAGGCGTGCGACGCGACGCTCTAAAAACCGCGAACTGGGAAGCACCGAACCGATTTGCTTCGGACGGCGCAAGAAGCCTTGAAAAAACGCCAAACTATCGCCGCCTTTCGGCCGGACGTGGTGGAGTGGCATGGCCCGCCAATCGTTGCTCGAGTGCCCCAGATCCTGACCCTCGCACCGCACCAGTCGACCCGGCGCGAAGCATCTACCGGATGCTGATTCTAGGGAGCTGCGCCCCGGTTGGCAACTCGGCAAAAGCCTGATTTCTGCTGAAACTCCGTTCCGTGAAATCCTGCCGGCCCCGGCAAGGCCGCCGTGACGATCGCGCAGGGGCGTTTCCTTGCCGGATCCGTTGGATTATCATCGTAGGAACTTTCGAACTACCATTTCTGTGAGAGAAAGGGAAAAACATGGACCGACGCGAACTGCTCCAGACTGCCGGTTCGGCCGCCGCCTTGGCCGCCGTGGCGGCGATCGCCCGCCCGGCGGACGCGGCTTCCAAGACCGACGCAGGGAAGCCAAAAATCTGCTTCACCGACAAGGAACTGGCCGGCTCGGACGGCAACTTTGACGTGGAGAAAGCCAAAGACGCGATCGAGTCACTCTGCAAATATCATGGCTATCCGCTTTTTCCAGGCTTTCGCGACGGCCTGTGGGTCTCCGACTACGGCTGCAACCAATTCACGAAAGTCGGCTTAGCGGCCTATATGTTCGTGAACGACGCCGAAGACAGGTATATGCTGATGGATATCTTCCTGTTGCCGAACCAGATGCTGCCCGAGCATTGGCACGTCGAGGGCGAAGGCAATCCGGCCAAGCTCGAAGGTTGGCTCGTGCGGTGGGGCGTCAGTCATATCGTGGGCGTCGGCGAGCCGAACCTCAGCTCCAACGTGGTCGTTCCACAGCTTCATTGGGACGGTAAAGTCACGACCAAGCACGAATCCATCGCCACGCCGGGCACGTTCGTCAAGCTGGCTCAGGTCGAGTCGCGGCACTGGCAATTCGCCGGCCCGGAAGGCGCGATCATCACCGAAGTGGCCAATGTCCACACCAACTCGGCGGTCCGTCACTCAGACCCCAAACTGAATGAATACTTCTTGAAGCAATGACGTTGCCCAAGAAATGTCGGTAGAACACGCCGGGCGCCGGCGTGCCGCTTTGATTGGATTTCCGTTTACTACGCGCACAGGAGAGAATCCGTCATGGAGTTTGCAAACCAAACCGCCCTGGTGACCGGGGCGGCCGGGGCGATCGGCAAAGGAATCGCGGCTCGGCTGATACAGGAAGGCGGCCGGGTGTTTATTACGGATCTGGATCAGGGCCGCCTGGACGCCGTATGCGCGGAATTGGGGCCGAACTGCCACGGCGCGGCCGCGGACGTCACGGCCGAGGACCAGGTGCGACTCGCGGTGCAAGCGGCCTTGGCGGCGCTGGACGATCGCATCGACGTGCTGGTCAACGTCGCCGGAGCGGTCGGCCAGGGCGGTCCGGTCGAAGCGATGACGCTGGACAATTGGGAGTCGGTGTTCGCGGTCAATTGCCGAGGCACGTTCCTGTTCACCAGAGAAGTCGTGCCCGTGATGAAGCGCGGCGGCCGCGGCAGCATCGTGAATTTTTCCAGCAAGTCCGGCAAGACAGGCTCGGCTTTGATGAGCGCCTATTCGGCGGCCAAAGCGGCGACGATCGGCTTCACCCAGGCGCTGGCATTCGAATTAGCCCCGGTCATCCGCGTCAATTGCGTGTGTCCGGGAATCACCGAAGACACGGGCGTGTGGAGCAACGTATCGGCCGATTACGTCGAGAACCTCAAGCTGCCGCTGCCCGAAGTGGTCAAGAAGTTCACGTCCAAAGTCCCGTTGGGCCGCCTGGCGCGGATCTCGGATGTGGTCGACGCGACCTGCTTCCTGGCCTCGGCCCGCGCCGATTACATGACGGGACAAGCCGTCAATATCACCGGCGGCCGAGAGATGCACTAGCACCGTGTCAAAGCTTAATTTTCGGGTCGCGATGACGAGGCACCAGGCTTGCGGACGCGACATCAGTGCGTGCCTCAACTTGGTCTGTCTCGATAGGAACGTGACGCGGGTCGGCGCGCCGCCGAAGCCCGCTGGCGCTTGCTTCCCTTTGCCATGGTCTTCCAGGGCGAGAATCAGTGATATGCTCCCTGGCCCACCACGACGCGGCCGCGGAAGACCCAATAGATGATCGACGTATAGGCGATCACAAAGGGCATGCCCAGCCCGGCGATGATCAACATGATCCACAGCGTCTTTTCGCTCGACGCCGCGTTGTAGATCGTCAGGCTGTTCTCCGGCGCCGGACTGGACGTCACCAGATTCGGGAACAGGGCCAAGCCCAGCAACAGCACGAACGCGCACACCGTCAGGCACGAAGCGACAAACGCGCGGCCGGACCAGCCTCGGTGCAGCGCGTAGGCGATGCTCGCCACCGCCAGCACGTTCAGCACGACCACCAGCCAGGTGGCGGGATATGCTTGGAAGAACGCCGTGGCGCGCGGGACCGCCCACAGCGTCACGGCGCTGGTCAGCGCATAGACGATCACGAACATCCCATACGTGCGTCGCAGCCAGCGGCCGATCCGCACGTGTAACTCGCCCGTCGTCTTCAGGTGCAGATAGATCGAACCGTGCATCACGAACATCGTCAGCGCCAGCAGGCCCACCAGCAGCGAATAGGGGTTGAGCAGATCGAAGAAGCCGCCCACGTAGATGCCGCGGACGTTCAAAGGCACGCCGATCATCGCGTTCCCCACGCCGACCCCGAACAGCAGCGTGGCCAGCGTGCTGGCCGCGCAGAACACCACGTCCCAGGTTTGGCGCCACGCGGCCGATTCCGTCTGGCTGCGAAACTCCAGGGCTACGGCCCGCGCGATCAGGGCCAGCAGGACCAGCATGAACACGATGTAGAATCCGGAAAAGACCGTGGCGTACGCTTCGGGAAAGGCGGCAAACAGGGCGCCGCCGAAAGTGACCAGCCACACCTCGTTGCCGTCCCAAAGCGGCCCGATGGTCTCGATGAACGCCCGCCGCTGGCCGTCTCCGCGGGCCAGCAGGTGCAACATGCCGACCCCCAAATCGAACCCGTCCAACAGGGCATAGCCCGCCAGCAAAACGCCCAGCAACAGAAACCAAATCAGATTCAAGTCCATGTCGGGATGCTCCTCTCTGTCCGCTGCCACCGTGCCCGGCTCGGCCGGTCGCTTTGGAACGCAAAGCGACGTCTGTTCTCCCATCGCAGGACGGACCTCAGTGCTCGCCCCCATGAAAGCGAGTTTGCGCCGCCGCCACCGTGCCCAGGGTGTCACTCACCGGCGGCGCGGGCGGCGCGGCTTCGGCGTCGGGACCACGCTGTATGGCCCGATTCAGCAAGTATACCCACAGCACAAACAGCACGGCATAGATCAATCCGAACATGATGATCGAGCCGAGGACTTCGTTGGCGGTGACCACTTCGGAGATGCCCGCGGCGGTGCGCAAACCGCCGCTCAACGTTCCATCCGGGCCGAGCGTGGGATATACGACCCACGGCTGACGTCCCACCTCGGCGGCCACCCAGCCGATCTCGTTGGCAACGAACGCCAACCCCACGGCGAACACAAAGTACCACAGCAGCCACCGCTGGTGGAACAGCGTCCCGCGCCACCAGCATCCGCAGGCCCACAGCGTGCTGGCCAGGAACAGCATGCCCAAGCCGATCATCAGGTGATACGATTGAAACGACATCCATACCGGCGGGCTACCGTAGGTGTCCTCGAATTGATCAAGCCCCGGCACCGGCCGCCGGGCGTCTTGATAGACCAGGAAGCTCAACATCCCCGGCACAGAGAGTCCGGCCTTGACCTGTCGTGTTTGCTCGTCCGGCCAGCCGAACAGGTACATTGGCGTGCCGGCGTCGCCCGTCTGGAAATGCCCTTCGAATGCGGCCAGCTTCGCCGGCTGGTGCTCGGCGACCATCTCGGCGTTGAAGTGGCCCGATGCCAGCTGGCCCAGAGAGGCCAGCGTCGCCAGCATCAGGCCCCCCGTGAACGAACGCTTGGCAAACTCCGCGTGGCGTCCGTGCAGTAGATACCACGCCGAGATGCTCATCACAAACATCGCGCCCAAGGTGAACGCGCCGAACCAGACGTGGACCAGGCGGTGGACCGAAGACGGATTGAAGATCATGGCCCAAAAGTCGACGATTTCCGCCCGCACGAATACCTGACCATTGATCGTGTGTTCGACCAGATGGTGACCGGCCGGCGTCTGTTGCCACGAGTTGGCGATCACGATCCAGACGGAGGAGAAAATGCCGCCCAGGGCGACCATCAACGTGGCGAAGAAGTGAAATCCGCGCGAGACGCGATCCCAGCCGTACAGCAGAACCGCCAGGAAGCCGGATTCGAGGAAAAACGCAAAAATCCCCTCGGCGGCCAAGGCGGAACCGAACACGTCGCCCACGTACCGCGAGTAGAGGGCCCAATTCGTGCCGAATTGGAACTCCATGACGATCCCGGTCGCCACGCCCAACGCAAAATTGATCCCGAAAATCTTCGTCCAGAATCTGACTGCCGTATGGAAGATCGGATCGTTGGTGCGCAGCCAGCGGTACTCGAGAAATACCAGCACCACGCCCAACCCGATGGTCAGCGGCGGAAACAGGTAATGGAACATGATCGTCAAGGCGAACTGACAACGAGAAAGCAAAACGACGTCCATCAGGCCACCTGCTGTGTGCAACATGAATCCACGACGTGTGATCGCTGAGGCAAAGTCCGCTCTACCATAAAGAACAGCCGCCAAAAGGTCAATTGGCTAAGGGGCGTTACGCTCGGCGCGTGCCCAGAGCCAGCCCCGTGATATCCTTGTTGGCGCGCGGAAAACAAAAACTGGTGAAATACCCGACGACGACACAGGTCGTGATGCCTGTGAAAGCGTACCAATAAAAGTGGACGTGGGAATGTACGACCCACACGGCCGAGGCGCTGGCCAAGGCGCCCAGCAGCGCGCCGGCACCGTTGGCCCTGCGGGTGAAGATGCCCAGGATGAACAAGCCGGAAATCGTTCCGCCGAACATGCCGATGACGTTCAGGAATGCTTCGAACAGCGAACGCACGTCCGAACGGGCGATCCATAGCGCGGCTCCCATGCCGACGATCCCCACCAGAACCGTAACGAGGCGGGCCACTCGCAGGCATTCCCGATCAGACGCGGCCACGCGGAAGCGGCGATGAAAGTCGGTCACGTAGGCCGTCGCCACGCTGTTCAGACTGCTGGACAAGGTCGATTGCGCCGCGGCGAAAATCCCGGCAACCACCAGTCCGGCGATGCCCGCGGGCATTTCGCGGACGATGAACAACGGAAAAATGGCGTCGGTCTGGAAAACCGGATCCAGCCGATCTGGATGCTGCCGGTAATACACGAACAGCACCGTGCCGATGGCGAAAAACAGGGCTTGGCCGGGAGCCACCAAGAACACGTTCATCCAGATCGCGCGGGCCGCCGATTTCTGGTCGGGCGTCGTAAAATAACGCTGCACGACGTCCTGGCTGGCCGTGTACGCAAACAGATTGTGGAAAACCGCGCCCAGGATGATCGTCCAGGCCGTCGCGGCGGCGATGTTCCAATTCCAATCGACCGTCTCAAAGAATTTGCCTTGCGCCGAGGCCTGTTCGAAGATCACCGGCAGACCGCCGTCGATCCGCGACACGGCGATCACCAGTCCAAAGACGGCGCCGCCCATTAGCACCACCGTCTGGGCCACGTCGGTCCAAATCACGGCTTCGATCCCGCCCGCCACCGTGTACGCAATGCACAACACGCCCATCACCAGGATGCAGGTCGTCAGGTCGAAGTTCGCGACGGCGGCCAAGGCGAGGGCGGGCAAATATAATACGATCGCCGTGCGGCCGCACTGGAACAGGATGAACAGCAGGCTGGCCACCAAGCGCGTGCCGACGTTGAAACGCTGCTCGAGATACTCATAGGCGCTGGTCAGGTTCAGCCGCCGATAGAACGGCAGGTAAACCAAGGCCGCCAGGGGCAAGATGATGATGTAGGAGTTCTGCAAAAACAGGTTCCAGTTCGTGCCGTACCCCAGTCCCGGGAGCGCCATGTAAGTGATCGAGCTGAGTACGGTGGCAAAGATGCTCAACCCCGCCGCCCACCACGGGATGCTTTGGCCGCCGCGAAAGAAATCGTCGGTGGTGCGATTGAAACGCGAACAGTACACGCCGATCCCGACCACGCCGGCCAGATAGGCGGCGAGCGTGACGTGGTTCAGCCAGCCGAAGGCAGTCCGCCGCGGCTGCGGCTGGAAACTCCATACTTCCGGCGAACGCACGCCCGGCCGGACTTCGCCGCTGGGGATGACCCACCGCCCTTGCCATCGCGCCGTCGCCGTCGTGACGTGCGGCGCCGGAGTCCGGCCCAGTTCGACCCATGTGTCGGTGATCGTATGGTAGGCGAGGATCGACGAAGGAAAACCCGGATGCTCTGCGGGCGGCGTAAAGCCGATCTTGGTGCCGTCGTCGCCACTGAGCAACAGCAGATGCGACTGTCCGACGGCGGGAGCCGGCGAGGGCGCGGCAACGATGGGATGCGGAGGCGCGGCGACCGTCTGCCAGCCTTTGCCCGGCACAAAACGATAAGCATCGGACAGATAGCGGCGCGCCGGAGTGCCCGCTGCATCCACTTCGATATCCGCACCGCTGAATAAGTAAAAGGCCCCGGCTTGGACGCCAGCGGTGGCGAGGATCCGCCCCGGACCCGGCCACGGCTCCAGTTCCCGCCAGCGCGGATCCGGATCCGCCAGATCCAGGGCCCAAAACGTCCGCAGCGCGCTGGTCAGAAGCGGATTGTCCGCACCTCCCGCCAAGTACACCACGCTGCCCAGCCGCGCGCCGCACAGGTAGGCGGATGGAACGGGCAACGGCGGCAGCGTCTTGACCGTGACCGTTCCCGCCCGCCATTGCAGCAGGTAGACTTCGTCATAGTGCCGCCGGTCGTCGGCACCGCCGGCGCAGATCAAACCGCGATCCGTCTCGATCGACGCTCCATACGCCCGGGCGCCCGGCAGGCTGCCGGCCACACGCCACGAAGCCTCGCCCGGCACCAGGGCATAGATCGCATCGTACCAGAACTTCGTGCCTTGTTCCCACGGCATCCGGTCGGGGAAATTCGTGCCCCCTGCGACCAGCAAAGCCTCGCCGCTGGCGCCGGCAAACAATCCTCCCAAGCCCTTGGCGTCCGGCAGCGGCGGCAGCTTTGCCCAGGTGGCCGGATCGTCGGTCGGTTGGGCACGGAGGGATGGAGCCAGAGAGCCGCTCGCGCACAACAAGACTGCCCAGTGAAAAATGGTGCGGAACACGTCAGTCCTCCTAATCTTGCGGGCAGTCCATTTGGCCTAGCCGGCGGCAGGCCGTCCCTTTTTACCAGATATCCGGCGCCGCTCAAGCAGCAACTCCCAGCGGAAAATTGAACTTGCAACACAAAAAATTCGTCTTACAGGACTGGACCTGGTAGGTTATCTTAAAAACAATTCCAAAATCCTGGAGTTGGAGGAGAAAGCATGACAAAGACCACGAAAGCTCTTTTCGCGACGTGGCTGGTTCTGTCGCTCGCCGTTTCCCCGGTTCATGCGCAAAGCGAATTGGGAAGCGTGATGAAAAAGCACTATTCCCTGCGATCCGTCTCGTGCAACAGTTGTCATAACAAAGACGAGGAGGAGAAGACGTGCGAGAACCTGACGCCGTTCGGACTCGTCATCGCCAAGCTGGTCCAAGGTCAAAGAATCACCGAACGATTGAACGAGGTCAAGGATTTGGAGGAAGAAAAGGAATTGGTCAAAGAGGCGATCGAGAAAGAATTCGCCGAGACGATCAAGAAGCTGGATGTACTGAAGGACCCCAGCGGCAAGTCCTACGCCGAACTGATCCAGGCGAACGAGATCGATGGCCTGCGGCCTCGCAAGTAACCTCGTGATCCCATCTTCGACAAACGCAGGCCCAGCCCAAGCGCACCGGGAACAACCGCGCGATATTCCGGCAAGATGGTCCAGGCCGCGGAGCGTCTGGACGATGTTGAAGAAACAGCCCACGTGTCCGTACAAGCACGGAGGCCTCTGCGGGTCTCCGCCCCGTCACTCCTTCCACAGCTGGTCGATCGCCTGAACCGTCCGCTCGACGAGCACTTGTCCGCCTTCGGGCCCGACTAAACTCTGCTCGACAATCGCGCTGTACCCGCCGCCCGCCACGGCGCGGGGCGTGGGGACGTAGTAGGCCGCATCCAGCGGGCTGGCCAATTGGATCAGGAACGTTTGTTCCGCCACGCTGCGGGCCTGGATCTGGACGCCGTAATCGACGAACAACTCGAACGGATTGGTTGCGATCACCGCGTCGCCCAAACGCAGCACGTGCATCTCGACCCCCACCGACGGGTCCGCCTGTTGCTGAGCTTCGTAACGGTCGATCGTCAATTTGTAGAAGTTCATGTTCCAGTGGTCGGGCCCGGCGCGTTTCTCCTTGGCGGCCAGCGGTTCGTACAGCCGCTTGGCACGGGCGTATTCGTCGTCGGTGACTTTCCGCCCGGGCACGTCGAACCGCTCGATGCGGTGGACGAACCGCACGTCGCTGCGGACGTCACGTTCGACGACGCTCAAGACGTCGTCAAACGCGCTGGCGATCCGCCGGCCTAATTCCTGAGTTCGCGTCAAGCCGCGCAGTCTGTCCATCCGCGCTTCGCTCGCTTTGCGAAACAGCAGGTTGGGCGCTTGATCTCCCGCCGGAGCGCAAAACCCCAGCACGCACAGCCGCTCGCCGTGACGTTCTTTGAGCCGCTTGCGGACGTCGTGCCAGAAATCGGCGCTGAGCGAATTGCCGGTGACCGACTGGGCCGGACAGGCGAGTGTAATCGCCGCCGCCCGGAGTTGCTTCGCGCCATCGTAGAAAAAGAGGATATCGACCGCGTGGTCTTCATAGCCCTCGATCTGGCGGAACTTAGGCGAGTTCGTGTTCCCGTACATCACGGCCGATCCGCCGCTGTCCACCGCGCGCCGATTATTGCCGACGACGGCATGTCCAAGGCCCCAAGCGACGGCACCGGCGGCCCGCTGGTCCCACGCCTGGACCACCGCCTCGGCCATTCGCTCGAACAGGAACGGGACGTAATCCGCCGGCTGCATCGCATCGCCGTAATCATCGTAGCGATCCTGCAACAGGACGGGAGCCGCGTGGGTGTGCGTCGCCGCAAGAAACAGTTTGTTGATGTCAAAGCCGGGCAAGCGTTCGGCGACGTGCCGCCGAAATCCGTCCTGGATGCCCGCGCGGATAACGCACAGATCGCAGGACACGAGGATGGCTTGGTCGACGACCTGCTCGCCGTCGCGAGCCTCCAAGGCCAGCACGTTGGCCTGGCATCGGCTGTGAACGGTGCGCGAGATCCTGACCGTCTGCATGCCCGTCAGCGGCAGGGGCCCGTCCGGTGTAATATCCGCCGTCGCGGCGCCGATCCACAATTCGACCGCCGAGCATTGCAGCGCGGCAAAGCAAATCAACCCGGCGGTGCTCCATCCGATCGTCCAGAGGCGAAATGGGGACATGGCGGACTCCTGTTAGGGGTGAGGGGCAAGATTCGGTGTGGTCTCGATCGTCCTTTGCTTTGAGGCGGGTGAACCTCGCACCGTAATAATTCGCTTCACTATATTCGCCCGCGCCGCGGGGGGAAACGCCCCGCCGAAGAATCGCCGGCCGGAGAATTTTCCACGCTGCCGATCGAAAGACGCAAAGCTCGCGAAGGGCTTTGCGTTACCGAAACTTCGCGTCCTAGCGCGTTCGCGTGAGACCGCCAATAGAGCTGAGAGGTTGGAGCGCGCGGATTCGGTGTTCAGCGGATGTTGCTGCCGGGCCATCGCTCATCGGGGGCTATCGGCAGGCGAAATGGCAGTCGATTTCGACGCGGCAGCCGCGGCTACCGGGGCGAAAGGCGTCAGTTTGTCGGCCCTTCAGAGGGCTGATTTCCGAACTGACCAAATGCATGTTCCGAGACGAGAATTGCGCGCTGGCGGCCAGCATTCGCAGCATTTCGTCAGGCTCCAGTCGGGTCGCTCCGAAGCGAATTACGATATCGGCCTTTGCCGCTAGGACGGCACCCAGCGCACGCCACATGTCGGCAATGAACTGCCAATACTTTCCAGCCTCACGGTGTCGATCGTCGCGCGAAATGCGTCCGGACGTCGGATGGGGTGGACCACCAAGAAACCATAGCCGCAGCCACTGGTCCTCTTCGAAATCCGTGACGTCGAAATAGGGCGGTGAGGTGATCACGCATTGCGCTTGTCGCGTCCGGCCGACAACGCGCGGTAACTCACGCATATCGAGATGGTAAACCGTGGCTTCGCCGCGGACGGGTTCGCTCGCGTAACGGAAATCCGCCATTTTGTGAACGAGCTCAAACGCCTCACGTCGCGGGGCTTTCAAGCCGCGGTCCTGCCAGAAACGGACCGAATAGTCCGGCTTTGTACTGATGGTGTGGGGCATCTGATTGCTTAGATACATCGGCGATCGACTGCTTTCGCCGTGGAGCGAACCGAGGATCAACGCGGCAATCATGCAATCCGTCCTAGTTCGCTGCCACGCGAGCCGAGACCGCAGGTAGAGCAATTGCCGCAAGGTGTGAGGGCGATAGGCCCAATGGAAGAACTGCGGAAGCCGTTTGCGTTCGCGTTCCCAATCGCCCGACTCGAATCCGGCTTCAAGGATGCTGAGACGGCGGCGAATCGCGGCTAGTGTGGGCGGATTCGTCTTGGCGGTGGATGCGCAGTAGGCGACCGGATTCACGTCGCAAGCCATCGCTTCGCGGCCCATCAGCAACGACTGAAAGGGCGTGGTACCCCGTCCGCAAAACGGGTCCAGAACACAGTCGCCGGGCTTTGTCAGTCGGTCAATCCATGTTTCCGCAAATCGCTCGGGAAACATGGCGAAGTAGGGGCAGAGGCTGTGGAAGCGGTGACGCGTGGGGCTGGTCATATTTCGCTCCGCAATCGCCTGACCACGTGAACGGACCACTTGCGCCTCGCTTTTCGCTCCTCATCGTCTGGGTTGCCGACGATTTCGGTGATCCGGCAGCGATCGAATATGATCCCGCCGTCGATGGATGTGGTTCGCCAATCCCGCTGTTCCACGCAGCGGGGCACGAAAAACATTCGCACGGGCTCGGGGTAGAAGCCATCGGCTAACCACTTTTCACGAAAATTTCTCGGCTGAAGCTCGACGAGTTTTTCGCGGCCCCAGTTATCCCCCACTCCACACTGGCCAAACAGGACTAATTGACTGGACTGGTTATCTCGGAAAGGTCTCCATGCCACCACATCGAGATGTGAGTCCTTTTCAAGCTTGATTTTTGGATCGTCAAGCCTAACTCGGCCAACGTGCATTTGCTGACACAAAGCGTTCAGAGCGGTGACGAATCCGGTGCCGTCCGGCCGCGGAAAGCCGAAGCAGTAGAACCGTGCACCGTTGGAATTTCCGCCGAGGTAGTTACTGGCTGCGAGGGCCGCGAGATGCTCGAAGAGCCGTTCGGGAAATGTTCCGATTGGGCCCGCTTTGAGCCCAAATTGCGTTAGTAGCAGTTGAAAGACGTAGGGCGATTCTTGCCAACCCTGCTTGAGGACAATGGAACCGGCCGTGACATCGAAAGGATAGGAGCCATCATCGCCGCCACAGGCTTTCTGGCGACGTTCAATTTCCGCCCACGCATCCAAAGCCACCTGCTCGCTCTGCTCGCCGCCGACGTCAACAGGGTCCGGCTGATCCATGTCGCCGTCCATGGCATCGGTAGAGCCGGTCATGTGGATTTGACGCGTGAACTCGACAAATGAACTTGCGCCGTCCTCCGACTGGATCGCTTCCAACTCGATCCAGTCCGCCAACTCCACGCGATCGTGACTGACAGAGGGTACGGGAATCGTCAGGGTCATTTGCGTTTGGTGCCTCTGCCGTGCTTTGGTGTCGGTGAGCGAGTCTCCTCCATCGAATCCACAAGCCGGCCGGCCAGACGATAAACATCTTCGGCCAGTTCGAGTGTGTCGCTTCTCCCGTCATCGCCGGTCACGCAAGTGCCGTAGGCCTTGCTCAGGTGTACCTTTGCCTGCAGCAACGCTTCGCGAAAAATGGTCTCGTCGCCTTTGGCCGCGTCCACCGCCACTTCCAACGGCAGACCCGCTCGCAGTGCGTCAATGCCGCGTTCCTTCTGCAATGCCTCTTCTAGCTGGCGAAGGTCGGGGTTCTGCGACTGGACGAGCGGTTTCTGGTTCTTGGCCTGGCTTCCGAAAAGCCAGTGACAGACTTCGCCCAAATTCTTCACCCGCGCCGGAGGAACAGGACGCTTCTTGTAGCTGTCATCTTCTTTCAGCCCCAAGAACTTCTGGAATCCCGGGTATTCAAGGCCGGTGTACAGGTGCGAGAATGCGAACCTCTTATTCCAGCGGTCTTTCAGGTCAAAGACGCCTGCTTCTTCCGCTTGTTCCAGGGCTTTCAGGCCGCGGTAGAGGCGTTTGACTGTGGAATGCCGATCACCAATTTGGTTGGCAATCTCTTCCAGCGGAATACGATCTTCGTCGTGGAGCCTAGCCACATAGACGGCTTTGCTATGGGAGTCCCAGGGACGCGGGCCATTAACGTGCTTAAAGCCAATGTACTGCCAAGCATCCATCCGAGTCGTGATACCGACGGGCAACTGCTGCAGGCGTTGGCGAAGGTCAGGCGAGATCTCCGGCAAAGACGTTGCACCCACGGCCCTTCGAAGCTCGTCATCCAACAGCAGTCGCACGGCGGCCAGTCGGCGATTGCCTTCGATCACGGTGTAGCGTCCGTTGCCATCGTCGATGGCAAACAGTGGCTCATGACTGAAGAACCGTCCGGCGGCAACGATGGACATGGCCAATTCGTCGACGGCCATTTCGCGCCAGAGGATGCGAATCATGTCCTCGTCAGTGGTGAGCTCATCAGGGCTCATTTCCCAAAGCCGCGGGTTATGCCGGTCGAAATCCAGCTTATCCACTGGCGTGGGCTCGATGACCGTCTCGGCGGCCGGTCTTGCGGCGGTTTTTTTCTTGGCCATTTCGAGTTTCTCGGCTGAACTCTGCCTGCAACAAGCTAATGATTACTTATCTTATATCGTCGGATACCCTGACAAACATGGGTTTGGCTGGCGAGGAGTGGTCCAAGGTCTTGAATAAACCAGGAGCCTTTCTCAACCACGATGGCTTGGTCGCTTAAGGCGGGACTCGAGGTGAGCGTGATTGTGGGCTGTCGTTAATCGCGAGCTTTGGTTTCAGCAAGCTTAACCCATCCAAAATAGCTCCGATAGCCGCCCAACGCCTAAGACGGTGGCCGCCAGCATTTACAATTCTGCGGGGCTGTGAAGCGTGACCTGACTGGAGGAACTGGGTATATTAGCGAAGGCGCGCGAGCAAGGCCTCGCATAAACCGGGTCGCACTGTGCGGAACGTCGGGAATAATCTGCCACGCCGAGTCCTGCTCGCTAGAATGAACCGGAAACAACAGAGGCCGCTCCTGGCTGTGTTGTAGCAGGTTTCTTGAGAAGGAACTCCGAATGATCAACTCCCAGAGGCAGCGGAAACCCACTCGTTTGATGAATCTGCGGCGATTCGTGGCGTACGGGTTTCTATGGTCGCTGCTGTGGTGGTTGTTGAGCAAGGGGCAAGCCGCTTCGTGGCTGGTCGGTGGTCCGACGGTTCTGGCGGCCGCGGGGCTGTCGGTGAGCCTGGCACCGCACAGGGGCTGGCGGTGGAACGTCGGCGGGCTGGCACGGTTCGGCTGGCACTTTGGCCGCGCATCATTGGCGGGAGGAGTGGACGTCGCCTGGCGGGCGATCCATCCGCGGTTGCCGATCGATCCGCAGATGATCCAGTATGAATCGCGTCTGCCGGAAGGCACGGCGCGCACCTTTTTTGCCAATGTCATCAGTCTCTGCCCGGGAACGGTCAGCGCATCGCTGCGCGGCCGCGTGCTGACGATTCACGTGCTCGACGCCCAGCAGCCGATTCATACGCGACTGGGCGAATTGGAACGAGCCGTGGGGGCTTTGTTCGGCGCCGCGTTGTCACGAGAATATTCGCAGATCGAGAGGATGCCGTGACTTCGTGGCTGCTGTGTTTCGCCGTCGTATTGCTGGCCAGCCTGCTGGCGGGATTGGTGCGCGTGGCGTTGGGCCCGACAGTCGCCGACCGGATGCTGTCCGCTCAATTGATGGGGACGACCTCGGTGTGCGTCTTGCTGCTGGTCGCGCGGGCTTGGGACCGGCCGGAGCTGGTTGACGTGGCGCTGGTATTCGGCCTGTTGGCGGCGGTGGCGGCGGTGGCGTTCACGCGGTACGGCGGCGAAATCGGCCGGCGTGACGAGGAGAACGCGCGATGAATCCGCTGAGCGTGCTTTCGCTGTTGTCGATCGCAACGGGAGCCTGTTTCTTTGTGGCGGGCAGCGTGGGGATGCTGCGTTTTCCCGATGCTTTCACGCGTCTGCACGCCACGACGAAAGCCGACAACGTGGGGTTGGGTTTGGTGATCGTGGGTTTGTTATTGCAGACGGATTCGTTTTATGATGGTGCCAAGTTGGTGGCCGTGTGGCTGCTGGTGGCCCAATCCGGAGCGGCGGCCTGTCATTTGATCGCGCGCGCGGCCTTGCATCGCGGCGTGCGGCCCTGGAGCCGAACATGAATGTCGTGTTGTGGACGCTGGATGTGGTGCTGTGCGGCAGTCTTGTGTGGTTGGCCGTCCAGACGCTGGCCACGCCGGACCTGTTCAAGGCCATCGTGATGTTCATCGTGTTCGGCTTGTTACTGGCCTTGGTCTGGGCCCGTTTGGAAGCTCCGGATATTGCGTTGGCCGAAGCCGCCATCGGAGCCGGGCTGACCGGCGCGCTGCTGCTGACCGCCGTGGCGGCGATCACCAAGCGTCCGGAGGGCAAACGATGACCGGCCTGTTGCGCAATACGGTGGCACCGGTGGCCGGAGCCGTGCTGACGGTGGCGATGGTCGGCGGGGTCGGGTACGCCGTCTGGACGTTGCCCGCGGAAGCGACGGGGCTGGCCGCTGCCGCCACGGCCGAACTGGATCGCGCCGGGGCCGCCAACCCCGTCACGGCGGTGCTGTTGAATTATCGCAGCTACGACACGCTGCTGGAGGTCACGGTCCTGTTGCTGGCGGTGCTGGCCGCCCTGGCGCTGGTCGGCGGATGGGAGGGCGGAGTGCGGCGCGTGAGCGAAGCGCAGAATCCGGTGCTGCGCGGCTTTGTGCGCGTCCTGATGCCCGTGATGATTCTGGTGGCCGGGTATTTGTTGTGGGTTGGCGGCCACGCACCGGGTGGGGCGTTCCAAGCCGGCGCGGTATTGGCTTCGGCGGGCGTGTTGCTGTTCCTGGCCGGGGTGGACTGGAGTCGGCGATTGCCGCGGTGGGCCGAACGAAGCCTGCTGACGATGGGGCTGGCCGCATTTTTGGCCGTCGGTGTGGGAGTGATGCCGATTCGCGGCAATTTTTTGGAGTATCCGCCCGAGGCGGCCAAGTGGCTGATCCTGATCATCGAAGCTCCCTGTGGACTGTCCATTGCCGCGGCCTTGATCGCCTTGTCTGCCGGCGGCCGGTTGCGAACTCGCCGGACGTGGGCGGAGGAGCGAGTTCGATGACGCACTATACGCTGTACGCCATCTGCGGCACGGTTTTGTTCGGGATCGGCTTCTACGGGACCATCTTCTGCCGGAACCTGTTGCGCAAGGTCATTGCGCTGAACCTGATCGCGTCGGGAGTATTCCTGGTGCTGATCGCGTTGGCTGCGCGCACGCCGTCGGGCCCGCCCGATCCGGTGCCGCACGCCATGGTGCTGACCGGCATCGTGGTGGCGATCAGTGCCACGGCCCTGATGCTGGCCCTGGTTCGGCGACTGCATCGCGAGACCGGTTTGACGGAGTTGCCCGCGCGGATCGACCAGTAGCGAGGTTCCCATGAGTGCCGATCTGGCGATGATAGGCCTGGTGGTGGTGCCCTTGGCGGCGGCGGTCGCCGTGTTCGGGACGGCTACGCGGTTCGCCGCGGCTTGGGGCGTCTGTGCCGCCCTCGCACAATTGGGACTGGTCGTTTGGCTCACGCGTTCCATTCTAGCACTGGGCCCGCTGCGCTACCGGATCGGCGGCTGGGATGCGCCGTTGGGAATTCCGCTGTACGCGGACGGCATCAGCGCGCTGATGCTGATCATGGCCGCGGTGGTCGGCACGGCGTCGACGTTTTACGCCATCGGCTATTTTTCCGCGGCGCGGCACGGGCCTGCCGATCGTTCGCAACGTCAGGCGGAGCAGGCGTTCTGGCCGCTGTGGCTGGTGCTGTGGTCCGCGTTGAACGCTTTGTTCCTGGCGGGCGATATCTTCAACTGGTATGTGACGTTGGAGCTGATCACGTTCAGCGCGGTGGCCCTGATCGGTTTAGCGGGCCAGGTGCGGGCGCTGGTCGCGGCCATGCGGTACCTGATCGCGGCGCTGGTGGGTTCGTTGTTCTATCTGTTGGGCGTGGCGCTGATCTACAGTGCGTACGGGACGGTCAGCTGGGAGCTGTTGGGGCAGGCGGTGCGTGTGGATGCCGTCACCGTGTGTGCCGCCGTCCTGATGATCGCCGGTTTGCTGCTGAAGACGGCGTTGTTCCCGTTGCACTATTGGCTGCCCGATGCGCACGCCAACGCGCCGGCGCCGGTCAGCGGCCTGCTGTCGGGATTGGTCTTGAAGGCATCCTTCTTCATTCTCCTGCGGCTTTGGTTCTTCGTCTTTGCGCCCGTCGTAGGGTCGCAGGCCGGCCAGTTGCTGAGCGGGCTGGGGGCGGCGGCGATCCTGTGGGGATCGATCCAGGCGATCCGGCAGCGGCGCGTCAAGCTGATCATTGCGTATTCAACCGTGGCTCAAATCGGTTATCTGTTTCTGGTGTTCGGGTTGGGCGTCGGCCCGACGGCGATGGCGGCTTGGCGGGGGGCCGCCTACTTTGCGTTCGCCCACGCCTGTGCCAAAGCCGCGGCCTTTATGGTGGCCGGCTCGCTGATGCATGCCGTCGGCGGAGACGAACTCGACCGCTGGGAGGGGATCGGCCGCCGCGAGCCGATGCTGATCTTTACTTTTGGGCTGGCCGGGGTGAGCCTGATGGGATTGCCGCCCAGCGGGGGATTCATCGCCAAGTGGCTGCTGCTGAACGCGGCGGTCAGCGGCGGCCATTGGGCCCTGGCGGTGGTGATGCTCACCGGCGGCTTGCTGGCGGCTGCCTACGTGTTTCGCGTCGTGGCCATCTCCCTGTCGGAGTCCGCTCCGCAGCCCGCCACCGCCCCCATTCCCCGCGTGATGCGCTGGCCGCCGCTCGCCCTCGCGCTGATCGTGATCATCTGCGGGATCGTCACTACGGAGCCCATTCAGCTGCTGGAAATCGGCTCGCCGTTCGCCGTTTCCGGGGAGGCTGCACCATGAGCTTCGATAGCGCGCTGCCGCTGCTAGTCGTGGCCAGTTCGCTGGTGCCGGGTTGTTTCATCTTCTTGCTGGGGGAGAAGCAGAAGACGCTGCGCACGGCGCTGAATCTGGCCGGGGCGGTGATCAAGGTCGTCTTGGTGGCCGTCATGCTGTGGGGTGTTTCCCGGCATCATCTGTACGAGGTGCGGTATGCGCTGGTCGAAGGCTTCGATTTCGGCCTCCATGCCGACCCGTTTTCCCTGTTGTTTGTCACGCTCTCGGCCGTGCTCTGGCTGCTGACGACGATCTATGCCGTCGGCTATCTCGAAGGCTCGGCTCACCAGCGGCGATTCTTCGGGTTTTTCAGCCTGTGTGTCAGCGCCACCACGGGCATTGCGCTGGCCGCCAACCTGCTGACCTTTCTGATCTTCTACGAGATGCTGACGTTGACCACCTATCCGCTGGTGGTCCATCGCGGGACGGGCAAGTCGCTGCGTGCTGGACGCTTGTATCTGCTGTATGCCTTGTCGGGCGGTGCGGCCCTGTTGCTGGGCGTGGTCTGGCTGCAGTCGCTGGTCGGTCCCATCGAGTTCTCGGAGCGCGGGATTCTCTCGCAGGCCGACGTCGGCTTGTACGGCCCGTTGCGGATCATCTTTGCCTTGATGATTGCCGGCTTCGGGGTCAAAGCGGCGCTGGTGCCGCTGCACGGCTGGCTGCCCGAGGCGATGGTGGCGCCCGCGCCGGTCAGCGCGCTGCTGCACGCGGTGGCGGTGGTCAAGGCGGGCGCGTTTGGAATCGTGCGGGTGGTATACGATGTATACGGAGTCGAATTCTGCACGGTGCTGGGCGTCGCCACGCCGCTGGCGGTGGCGGCGTCGATCACGATCCTGTACGGATCGGTGCGGGCGTTGTACCAGGATGACCTCAAGCGGCGGCTGGCGTATTCGACCGTCAGCCAAGTGTCCTACATCGTGCTGGGTACGGCCGTGTTGGGGCCCCTGGCGACCACCGGCGGGATCGTCCATTTGGTGCATCAAGGCGTGATGAAAATCACGCTCTTCTTTGCCGCGGGGAATCTGGCGGAAACGTTGGGGGTGAAAAAAATCGCCGACCTGCGCGGCACCGGGCGGCGGATGCCCGGGACCATGGCGGCGTTCACGATTGCGGCGCTGGGCATGATCGGCCTGCCGCCCACGGCGGGATTCATCAGCAAATGGTTCCTCGCGACCGGCGCCGCCGCGGCACAGCAATGGTGGGTGATCGGAGTGCTGGTGTCCAGCAGCGTGCTGAACGCGATCTACTTTTTGCCGATCATTTACGCGGCGTGGTTTCAAACACCGCCGGAGGCGTGGCCCGCCGAACATCCGCGAGGGCGGTTCGAGACGTCCCTCCAGCTGTTGATCCCGCCGTTGGTGACGGCCGCGCTGACGCTGTTGATGGGACTGTTGGCGGGCCTGCCGATCAGCGCGTTGGACTGGGCGAAACTGATCGTATCGCGGGAGTATCAACGGTGAAGGAACTGGGATTGTGGGCGATGCTGGCCGTGCCGCTGATTCTGGCGACATTCCAGGGCGCCGTTGGCGGTCGGCGGATGATCGATTGGCTGACGCCGTGGGCCGCGCTGCCGGCGCTATTATTGCTGGTGTTCGGCGGCACGTTCACGGTGGACGTTTCCTGGCTGCTGTTGGAGGCGCGGCTGGGCGTGGATCCGGTGGGGCGCGTTTTCCTGGGGTTGACGGCTGGATTGTGGCTGGCCGCCGGAATCTTTGCCGGTTCGTACCTGGCACACGATGTCGATCGAGGGCGGTTCCAGGTATTTTTTCTCTTGACGATGGCAGGCAACTTGGGGGCCACGGTGGCCCAGGACTGCGTCAGTTTCCTGACGTGCTTCACGCTGATGAGTGTGGCGGCCTACGGCTTGATCGTCCACGACCGCCAGCCGGCCAGCCTTCGCGCCGGGCGGGTTTATCTGGTCATGACCATTGCGGGCGAAATGCTGCTGTTCGCGGGGATGATCCTGCTGGCCCAGGAGACGCGCTGGCTGGACTTTGAAAGATTGTCCGCCCGGTTAGCGGAATCGCCGCGGCGGGACGTGATCGTCGGGCTGTTATTGGCCGGCTTCGGCATCAAGCTGGGCATGATGCCGCTGCACGGCTGGCTGCCCCTGGCGCATCCGGCGGCGCCCACTCCGGCCAGCGCGGTGCTCAGCGGCGCCATCATCAAGACCGGCCTGTTGGGCCTGCTGCGGACGCTTCCGTTAGGAGCCGTGGCACTGGACGGGTGGGGCAGCGTGTGCCTGCTGGCGGGTATTACGACCAGCCTGTTGGCCGCCCTGATCGGGATCACACAGCGCAATCCAAAGACCGTCCTGGCTTATTCCAGCATCAGCCAGATGGGGCTGGTCACCATGGCGCTGGGAGCGGCTTTGGCGGCGCCGGCGGCCTGGCCGACGATCTCGATCGTGCTGCTGTTGTGGGCCGTGCATCATGCGATTGCGAAAGCCGCATTGTTCTTGGGCGTGGGCGTGGCCGGCGCGAAAATGCCGACGGCGGGGATGCGCGCCCTGGTGGCGGCCGGATTGCTGCTGGCCGCCTTGGCGCTGGCCGGGCTGCCCATGACGATGGGGTTTTCCGCCAAGGCGGCTCTAAAGGAATCGGCCTCCGCGGTCGAGGGATGGGCGGCGGGGCTGGCGGGGCTACTGCCGCTGACCGGCGTGACGACCACGATCCTGGTTTCGCGGTTCCTGTGGCTGGTTTGGCCAATGCGTCGCGGCGGGCACGGCGCGTTGACTGCCGCCATGGTGATTCCCTGGGCGGTGCTATCGGCGGGCGTCGTCGCCGGGTTCTTCGTCTTGCGTTGGCACGGCTTGGTCAACGCCGCTTGGCTGTCGCTCGATCCGGCGGCCGTGTGGGCGAGCGTGTGGCTGATGCTCGCCACCGCGATCGTGGTCCTGCTGGTCATCGTCCGGCCCCGTCTAGCGGCGGTTCCGGCGCGCATCACGATTCCGGAAGGTGACCTGGTCGTTCCCCTGATCGCCGTGGCCCAGTGGTGCCGCCGCGAATGGAACCAGATCGCCGTGGTCCGGCTGCCGCGCGGGTTCCAGGCTCTGCGGGAAACATGGTTCGACAAGGCCGTGCCGGCGATCCGCCGATGGTTGGACCGCCTGACGCACAGCTTGGAAAGCGACGTTTCCGCCGGCCTGCTGATCGCCTTGCTGGTGGTGACGTTGTTCCTTGTATCGCTTGGCTGCCGCTAGCCGCAGCGGAGACGCAATAGATGCAAGCCGGCTGAAGCTGAGACCTATCCACTATCCAATCGAAGCAAATTTACTAAAATGGCCCTTCCGCTCTGAAACTCGCGGTTTGATCGTTCTCATGGCTCTCCAAGGATAAATCTCAATGTCAGAATCTAGATTAAGGATAAAAAAGGCCGCCATTTTGTTTGCGGGCGGCCCGGCCCCTGCCGCCAATGCCGTCATCTCGGCGGCTGCGGTATCTTTCCTGCGGCATCAGAGCGAAGTGATCGGGATCAAGCACGGTTATTCCGCGTTCGAGAACTTCGGTCCGGATCAGCCGCTGGTCGAGGGCCGGCATTACATCAAGATCGATCATGGGGTGGTCAAGCGGGCGCGCAATGCGCAGGGGATCCTGATCGGTACGGCACGGACGAATCCCGGCAAAAAAATCTCGCATCCGTCGCACTTGGACGACGCCGAATTGCGCGCTCCGCTGCAAAAGGTCTACGATGGCCTGCGTTCACTGGGCGTCGATGCCCTGATATCCATCGGCGGCGATGACACGCTGAAGACGGCCAACAAGTTCAAAATGTTCCAGGACCGCTTGCCGGCTGGATCGCCCCGGATTCCCGTCGTGCATCTGCCCAAGACGATCGACAACGATTACTCCGGGATCGACTTCACGTTCGGTTACTTCACCGCCGTCGACACGCTGGCCACGGAGATCCGCAGCCTGTTGTACGACGCCGAGGCGAACCGGGCGTACTTTGTGGTCGAGTGCATGGGGCGCAGTGCCGGCTGGCTGGCATACGGCGCCGCCATCGCCGGCGAAGCCAGCCTGGTGTTGAGCGTGGAGGATATGGTCGGCAAGTACCGCATGGAGGAGACTTGGACCGACGAGACGACGGGGGAGCCGAAAACTCGCACGATTATGAACCTCGACGCCGTGCTCGATTTGATTGTCGGCACGATGCTGGCTCGGGAACGGGACGGCAAAGAGTACGGGGTGATCGTGCTGGCGGAAGGACTGGCCGAGTACCTTCCCAGAGCGATTATCAAAGACGCCAGCCGCGACGAGCATGGGCACATCGCGGTGGCGGAAGTCAAGCTGTACGAACGCGCCGTCCGCTTGATCGAGGATCGTTATGCAGCCCGGACGAAGGGCGGCAAACGTCGGCTGCGCGGATTGCAGCTGGGATACGAATCGCGTTGTTCCAAGCCGACCGCCTTCGACGCCATGCTCGGCAGCCAGCTGGGCGTGGGAGCTTTCCGGGCCCTGGCCGAGAAGAACTTGGACGGAGTCATGGTGTCGCTCCAAGGCCAGCTGGAACTATGCTACGTGCCCTTTGAGAAATTAGTGGATCCGGAGACTCTGGTGACCGTCGTCCGGCGCATCGAGCCGAACAGCGATTTCCACCGCTTGGCGCGGTTCCTGGAAACGCAGCTGAACGACTAACACCCGAATGCGCTCCAGCTCCGTCGCGGTGTGCGCACGGCCGTTTCCTGCTGATGTGCCGGCGTCCTGGGAGGAACTCACGTTCGCACGGGCAGCAACCGGCCCGCCGGTATCGCCGATGATTGGTGAACCGGCGGCGGACCGAACTAACCCGGTGTCGACGGAGACTGGGTGGAGGAAACCGAAGTCGGTGCGAGTTCCTGTTCTCTGGGATCAGCGCGTCCTTCGGCCGTATCCAAAAGCTGCACCAGATCGTGGCCGCCGCTGAAGTGGCTCAAGCTCGTGGCGAGTTCGGCCGGCGTTTCAAACCGATCTTCGCGGTTTTTGGCCATCGTCCACAAGATGACTTCTTCCAAGACGATCGGAACGTCAGGCCGGAGATCCCGGAACGACTCGACCGGCTGATCCCGGTGGGCCTCCATTTTTGCTTGGACGTTTCGGTAGCGGCCGGCAAACGGAGGGTGGCCCACTAATAGAGCGAAGAGGGTGCATCCTAGTGCAAAGATGTCTGCACGGATGTCGACATCGTGCGGCGTGAAGTACTGTTCGGGAGCCATGTACTCGAGCGTGCCTTGAATGCGGCCCCGTTCCGGTGCCGGTCCGTCGTCCAGGCTTTCTTCGCGAAGCAGCGCCAAACCGAAATCGGCCACCTTTACGTCGGCTTCGTCTTGGTGCTGAGACGTCCAGCCCAGCAGCAGATTCGACGGCTTGATGTCCCGATGCACCATGCCTTGTTCGTGGGCATGGTGCAGGCCGAGAGCCGCCTGCCTGACAATCTCGCAGGCGTCGGGAACAGCCAGGGGGCCGCATCGCCGCAGCACGCTCGCCGCGTCCAATCCATGAACCAGTTCCATGACCAGATACGGCAAGCCGTCTGCGATCCCCGCGTTCAGCGCCCGGACCACGTGCGGATGCCGCAACTGGCCGGCGTTTCGCATCTCCTCCTCGAACAATCCCTGCAAAGTCGCGATTTGCATCCGATCCGGTTTCAAGACTTTGACGGCCGCTTCGTTGCGCAGATACGTCTGAATGGCCCGATAGACGCTTCCCATTCCGCCCGTTCCCAGCTCGCCGTAAATCACATAATTGGGGATCACCGGCCAGACTCGCGATGGATTAGAACTCGTGATCTTCTCGGGGCCGAAAACTTCTTGGACGATCAGCACGTCGTTCGGAAAGCGAGCGAAGTACTTGCTCCGTTCCTGCGCAACACCCGATCGCTTGTGAAATTGAATTTCAAGCGTTAGCAATCTCCGCAGCAGAGCGGCACGTGCCGCCGGTTCAAAGCCGCCGAGAAAATCTTCGATGCACGGCTGCTGATTGGTCCGCAGGCGTTGCGCAAAAAAATCGCAGATGGCATCGATCCGGAACGAGACTTGGTCGAGGGGGGCAGGGTAGGAATCGGTTTGTGGCCCGGGGACATTGTTTTGTGTTGGAGCCATGACTTTCCCGCTGCTTTCGGAGGCATTTTGAGGCTTAGCCTAGTGCCGTCACCGTAGAAATCCCCCGGGCTCATCTGTCGGTTCGACGAACGTTCCAGCCCGAGCCATTCAACGCCACGATTATAACAATAATTTCCAGCCGTTTCCATTCGCTTTGGCGCTGATTCCGTAAGACGCGGCGAGCCGGCGACGCGGGCGCGGCCCTCGCACGTGCGGAAATCCTGACCGCAATCTCATAACTTGACCACCAAGCCACGACGGTTGTTTTTTGGACGACGAATACGCACACCGGGACAAAACTCGACAAGATGTCCTCGCAGTCGCCTGCCTGAAAAATTAAAAACTCATCAAAGCTAGCTTGATTACACGATTAGGCGAATGTAGAAATAGCAATTCGCGGGATGCAGCAACTCGGTTCTTGAATTCTGCTTTTCTTTTGCGAGGACGGTTCGAAATGTATAACTTCAATGCTCTGTTTGGACCGGCCAGCGCAGCGAGCCGGAAGATTTCTCCGACGTTGTTGGCTCCGGAGTTTGGTGAAGTCTCCGTGCGTCCTGTCGGCGATCGAATTCAAGTTGTTGCGACGCTTGCCATGGGCGCGTACCTGCTGGGCGATGGCGAGCGTTGCATGGTGGGACTGGCGCTGGATGCCAGCCAGTCGATGCAGGACGATTACGGCCGCGGTCGTACGATCCCGTCCGACGTCAGCAAGGAGTACATTGCCAAAGGGATGTACGAGGAAGTCGTTCGCGACGGAGTTGCTCGGCGCGTCCTGACCAAGGAAGCCAAGGAGCAGGCCATTCGTTCCGGACGCGTGCAGAGGACCCGAAACATCGTTCATGAGCCCTGCCTCACCTTGATTGACAACCTAATTCGTACCTTTGCTACAGGCGGTGTAACCAGCGGCGGATGTGAAGTCATCTATTGGGCCTGCGGCAAGGACGGTCGCGAGATCGAATCGCTAGGCGAAATCCATCAGGGCGAATTGGCGACGACCACCATCGAAGGACCGCGGACCAAGGCCTTCGGAGCGGCAACGCACCTGACGCCCCCGTTTCGGTATTTCTGGCAACAGGCAGCCGGCGTGAATGGGGTGTTCGTATTCGTAACCGACGGCCACATCGACGACGAAGCCCAGGTCGTATCGGAAACACATCGATTAGCGGCGGAAATCAAAGCCGGACGGCGTAAATTCGTAAAATGCGTGCTGCTCGGAATAGGCACGCAGGTGGATCGCGATCAGTTGGCCCGCCTCGATGACATGGAAATGCCAGAGGATTTGGCGGACGTGGACATTTGGAACGCCACAGTACTTTCCGAAATGCGCCATATGAACGACGCCTGGAGCGAGATATTTGATCCGGAAACCGTCGTCGGGACCAGCCTCCGCGTCTTCAACGAGCAGAACCGCCTGGTTTATGAGAAGACCGACGAAGTCAAAGCGCTTATGTGGTTCGACGTGCCGGCTGATACCGCTGTCATTGAACTCGTTCTGGATGGGGAAATGAAGATCCGTCAGTCGCTTCAGTAAGGTTAATCATGACAAAGCGAATTCTGCACGTCGACTTGTCGAAAGATGCACGGGACTTCGTCGGCACCGCCTCGGGGGATCTGCCGCTGCTGGACGCGTCCAACGCGAACGACCGAAAGCTGCGTGGGACGCTGGGCCGGCTGGCCGCCCAGTCGGAACGTCACAAGGACAAGGACCGCAAGGATATCGTCGATTTCTATGTCTGCGACGACACCGCCGGACGCCCGGCGGACGTCGTGTGCGAGCCGGTCAGCGAACGCGATTTGCGGAACAACAGCGATCTGCGGAACGACCTGGATCTGCTCCAGCAACGTCTGCAGCAGGTGGAGCCGGCGGACCTGCGCAAGATTCTGATCAAGCATTTCGAGGATCTGCGCAAATCGAGTCCGGCGCACCAGTCCTGTCATTTGTTCAAGTGGAAAACGCCTGCCAGCGGTTGGAAACTGGTCTGGTGCTGGGGATTTCAGCGGAAGGATCTCGAGCCGGCTCAGCCCGTGATCTGCAGTAACGGCGAGTGCCGGCTGCTGTTCGTCAAACGAAGCGATAATCCCGATTGCCCGAAATGTTCTCACGCTTCAAGAAAAGAACCGAGCGAGAAAGGCGGCAGGAAGGGCCTGCTGATCACTGCCGTCGCCTTTGTCGCAGTCGCCGTCGCCCTGACGCTCCTGTTGTGGCCCGGTGCTTTCCAGATTCCGCCAAAAGAAGCGGGGCCCGATCAAGCGGAAGAAAGGCATCCACCACTGAAGCCTCTGTCGGCGCATCCTGAACAGTGGCAGGGGCCCCTGGGCGGGCGCATCGAATTCACGGTCAAACGGACCACGGCAGACGGCACGGAAGAAGACGTCACGCGGCAGGTGGTCGCGCGCAGCGACAACCCCAAAGTGGCCTTTTTCGACCGCGCGGGTATCGCGGCCTTGGCCCGGTCTCCCGGGACCAGCGTATTAACCTTTCATTTGGGCAGGGAAACAGCTCAAGCAACCGTTACGGTCGAACCGCCCCGGAACCCCGCAAAAATCGTGCTGGAACCGAAAGAGCTGATGCTGGGAGTCGGTACAACAACTCGCTTGCAGGTCATCGGCGAGTATGAGGGCGGCGCGAAAATCGACCTGACGGAAGCTGCCCAGTGGTTGCCGGCAGACAATCGGTCGGTTTTCGTCCAGCGGGGCGTCGTCGAGGGGCGAAATCTGGGAATCGCGGTCGTTCGAGCCCTGTATCGCAGTGCGCCCGACCAACCTCTGCTGGACGCCGAAGCATCTGTAAGCGTCAAGAACGAACGGTACGCCTCGCTTCAACTTGCGTTGGACCGCGACTCGCTGATTCCGGGGCAGTCCAGCGGCTTCGATGTCACCGTAAAGACCGGCGCCGGCGGCACGTACTCGATTGCCGATTCTTCGCAGCTGAAGCTCACCGTTTCCCCGGCTCATGTAGCGCGTTTGGAACAAGGAGGAGTGCAGGCAATCCGTCCTGGAGAGGCCGAAATCCAAGCGGTCTTTCGGGGGCTGACCGCGGGAGCCAAGTTCGTCGTCGCCGACGAGGACACTCCGAACGCATTGGAAGTCCGTCCGAAATCCTTGCATCTCGCGGTGGCGGAGATCGTTGAACTGGAGGTGAGCGGAGCCCCGAACATGCCCATCGAATTGGTCAGTTCGGCGCCGAACATCGCGGAAATACAAGCGCCGCTTCACGTGATCGGTCGAGCCGCAGGAAAGGCCACGATCGTAGCCTCCCAAGGCGGGAAGCGGGTCGAAGTGTACGTGGACGTCGCGCGGGAATCGTTTCAGGCGATCGCCGTGGTTCCGGAGCGAATCTCGGTGGCGGTGGACCAGACGCTCGCGTTGCGAATCGTGGGACGACGGGCCGACGGCATGGAGGCGGACTTGGCGCCCGATCAAGTTCGGGCGGAGCGGCTTCCCTCACCGACATTCGTCGATTTCGATCCGTCGAAACTCACGCTGCGAGGCGTACAGACCACCGCCAACGCTCCCCAGAAGATGACGCTCCGCTATGGCGAACTGAAGGCCGCCGCCACGATCGACGTGATTGCGGCGCCGTTGCGTCTGGAAGTCACCCCGCCGGGCCCGATTGCCTTGCCCGTCGGACAATCCGTGCCCCTGCAAGTCTGGGCCGATTACGGTCCGAACCGCCGTGTGCAAATCCCGCCGGGGCGGGTCGAATGGCACATCTCCCCGGAGGCGATGGACGGGCTGCAGTTCGACCGCTCCAGCGCAAGCGTGCGGGCTCATAAGGAATCCGCCGCTCCCCTGACGATCGTCGCCAATTACCAAGGGCAAGCCGCCGAACCGGTGACCGTGGAAGCGATCGAGGGGCCGCCGCTGACGCTCGTGCTCGCCGACAACCGCACTCCGCTCGTAGTGGGCGAATCCGGCCAATTGCAGACCCTGCTGGTCGATGCCGCCCAGCGGCAGACGGCGGCGGAAGGCACCCTGTACGTCAGTACGGACGCGGCCAAGCTGGCGGTCAATCGGCACACCGGCACCTATCGAGCACTTGCCGCAGGCGAAGTGCGGGTGGCTGCGAAGCACCCGGCGGCTGCCGCAACGGCGGTTCAGGATTTACAAGTCATCGAACGATCTGAGGGCACGCTCGAACTTCGCCCGGCAACCGTCCGGCTGCCGGTGGGAGGGCGAGCAAAGATGGATCTCGTCCTGGTGAACGGGGGCGGCGAACGGCAAATCTCATTGGCGGCAAACCCGGACGTGCGGCTGACCAACGGCGGCCGGGAAGCGGTGCGCTGGGAAGCGCCGATGCTGATCGGCGTCCGGACGCAAGGGCCATTCGAATGGGCCGCAACGTGGCAAGGCAAGACCGGCCGGGCGACGGTCGAAGTCCTCGCCGGCGACGACCAGCGACCCGCGGAGATTCGCGCGGTTCCATCCGAGGCCGAGCTGGCTCCCGGCCAAACATTGTCGCCACGGATCGAGCAGAAGCTGCCGGGGGATCCGGAAACCTGGTCCGAAATCCAACCGGATCTCGTGCGATGGAGCGTTCCGGAAAAAGAAGTTATCTGGACGCCCGCTTCCGGTGGCTTGCCACCCCGTCTGACGCTGGCCGAAACAGGTCCGGAACAGGTGAAAGTTCAGGCATCGCTCCAGGGCGGAACGACCGAACTGACCGTCCGCAGAAAGGCCCCGGAGCAAGTGCCCAAAGCGGACGCGCCGGACGTTAATTTGGCCGTGGCACGGGAGCCTGAGGGAGAAACCCTGGCCGTTGACCAGCAACAGCAATATACCATCCTGGTGGAAAAGGATGGCGTCCAACAGCCGGCGATTCACGTCCAATGGCCGCCCGCCTTTGAGAACGAATTTGTGACTTGGCGGCCGCCCGTGCTGAGGGCACGGCGGCCCGGTCACACCCAGCAACTGAGCGCCACGGTCGATGGACGCGAGATTCCGTTCCAGACGCGGATTGTCGCTCCCCCTCCGGCGCCGACGTCCGATTTGCCGCCGTCGGCCGAGCCGCCCCAGGTCGTCCAAATCGCCAGTGATCTGGGGTCTCGGGTGACGATTCCCCGCGGTGCCGAGTTTTCGAATCTGCGCGTCGAAGCCGGATCGGCGGCAGGGCCGATGCGCGACGTAACGCGCAGGGCTCGGCTGTTTGTCGAAGGGGATCAGCAAACAGCCGCGGTCGCCGTCTCGGGAGGGAACGTCCGCGGGATACGCGCAGGACAGTCGGTCGTGCAGGCCGAGTACCAGGGCATCCAGTCCGTGGAGGGAGTGATCATCGAGGTGGCGGAGGAAGGCGATATTACGGGGCTCGAGATACAGCCGGCCAGGCTTGAACTCGGGCAAGGCGAGACAGTCGAGGTGCGGGCACTAGGTTTTTCCGGCCAAGGCGACCAGCGGACTCCATTGGGCGACCTCACCTCGCGGGGCGACCTGGTTTGGGAAAGCCAAAATCCCGAGATTCTGCGCGCGGCGGGTCCGTCAATCACCGCGGTCCAAGCGGGCCGCGCGACATTGCTGGCGAAGCTGGGCGACGTAACCGCCACGGCCGAGATCTCGATCGAACCAGCGGCGGATGGAATGGCCGCCACGATCACTGTCGCTCCGGCATCCTTGCAGTTACGAGTTGGAGAGTCTCAGTCCGTGGGCGCGGATATCTCGGTCCAACGGGGTGGCGCAGACGTCACCCGCGACGTCGGAATCACTTCGTCGCGGCCCGACGTGGTCAAGGTGGATCTCGCTCGCGGCTCCGTCACCGGCGTCTCGCCGGGCGAGGCGGAATTGGCATTGACGTACGGCGGACAGAACCGGATTCTGCCGGTGACCGTCGAGCCGGCGGAAGAGCGGGCCGGCGACGTGCAGGTCGTCGTCGAGCCTTCGTCCAGCGCTTTGGCCGTCGGCGAGCCGGAAAACGTGCGCGTCTACCTGGTGGGCGTCGCGGGTGACAAAACGGACCGCACCGGTTCGGCGGTACTGGAGTCGTCTGACCCCGAAGTACTGGCGATCCAGGGCATGCAAGTCGTCGGCAAAAAGGCGGGGGAAGCCACGGTCACGGCCCAGTTGCCGGAAAGCAGCCAGCCGGGAGAAGCGCACTTCACCGTCCAGCAGCAGGCGTTCACAGAACTGACGGTGGTGCCCTCCGAGTTGAAGCTCGCTACCGGCGAGGAGAAACAACTCCGCATTCACGGCGTGTCACCCGAAGGCCGGCGGGAGTTGGTCGAGCACCCCGACTTGACGTTTGAAGTGAAAAAGGATTCTGAGGCGATCGCGTTGACGGGCGCGACGGTCCGTGCGGCGGCGGCGGGCAAAGCGACGATCGAGGTGCGGTTGGGCGCGTCGCTGCGGAAACAAGTCGCGGTGGAAGTCAGCGACCAGCCATGGAGTGAGCTACGGATCGAGCCGCAGCAGGCGACGCTGGCCGAGGGGGAGCAGACGGCATTTCTGGTTTTTGCCAAACGCGGCCTTAACGAACGGGCCCTCACCGCCGAGGACGGGGTTCAGTTCGGTTTGAGCAATACGTCGGCGGCCCGCGTGCGCGAAGGCTTTGCGGTGGCGGGAACCAGTCCCGGGTTCACCACCGTGACCGCGCGGTTGGGCGCGCTGCAAGCGGAAGCCAAACTAACGGTGACGGCGGCCGACAGGCCGGAGCCGCCGCCGGCTCCGCCGAGCGTTCCGCTCGGCTTGCGGTTCGTCCCCGACCTGCTGTCCCTGCAGCTCGGCACACCCGGCGCCAGCGTGCGGGTTGTCAAGGTGCTGGACGGGGGCAGGGAAGAAGATGTCGACCATCGCACGATCATGACGTTCGATGGGCCAAGCGACGTCGCCGAGATGACGTGGACGGCATCCGGACCGGTCTTCAAGCCTTTGAAACTCGGTACGACCCGCGTGTCAGCCGCCTACGAAGGCCACACGACCCGCAGTCCGCTGATGATCGAAGTTGTCGATGTGCCTGAGGACGTGCGTTTGGACGTGCGGCCCAACCCGATCATCTTGAATGTTGAAGAAACCAAGGAATTTCAACAGGCCCGCATCTTGTTTGGCCGGGGCGGCACGCCCGTCGCGGTCGATTATCGAGTGGAATCCGCCGACGCGGCGATCGTGGCCGTGGACAACGGCCGCACGATGCGCGGCGCGGGCCCCGGCGAAACGCGTGTCAAGGTCACTCCGGTCGGCGTCGATGCCAAGTTCGCAAATCTCAGCGTCACGGTCTCGGTTCAAGTCAACGCGTCGGAGGGCGCTGACCCGCAGGCCCGCTTGGTGCTGTCAGGCCCCTCGCAAACGACGCTAGGGGCCACGGCGGAATTCACGGTCCAATTGGTCGGCGACGCGGGGGCCAGAGACGTGACCAGCGATGGTGCGAATCTCGTGTTGGACCGCGAATCAGCGCATTCGGGTTTGGCCGAGATCTTGCCCGGCGGACGCTTGGTGAGCAAAAAAAAGGGCGTGGCAAACGTCAAAGCTCGATATCAGGATTTGATTTCGGATCCCGTCATGTTGCGGATTGATCCTGCGGCTGGAAAATTCGACCGACTGGAGATCGAGATTGACCAGAAGCCGCTGGCGGTGGGCCAGCGACGGCCGTATCGACTGTGGGGCCACCCGCTGGGTGGCGGTCCAAAACAGGACTTGACCAACTCGGTTACGACCGAAGCCGGAGAGACGGGCAAGTTCCGCGTCGCGCTTCGGGCAGCTCCCGGCTCCAACGGCGAGGTGGCGGCACACGAGCCGCCCATGGTGATCGGAAAGTCTCCCGGAAACTGTCACATGGCGGCAATGCAGGGCGAGCTACGGAGCGAGGTCGTGGAGCTGGAGGTGGTGGATGGTGTGCTTCAGGGACTCGCCCTGGTGGCTGAACCGGCAACGATCTCGGTACGAGTCGGTCAGCCGGCGCCCCCGGTGCGCGTGCTGGCGCGCGAGCCCGGCGCGCCCACGGCACGTCAAGTCGACGTCGAGCTGGAAAGCCAAGACCTGGCGATCCTGGCACCGTCACCTTCCGTACCCGGGCAGTGGGTCGGCCAGGCCGTGGGCCGCACCCAGCTTGTCGCGGCGCTCGGCAATCAGCGTGTGTCGGTGGACGTCGTGGTCATCACCGACCCGTTTCAAAACGTCACGATCGGCGACGCCAGCTGGTCGGACTTCGGGACGTTTTCGGTTCCCATTACGGTTCAGGGCACTGTTGTTGACGATATGGAATACCGCGTGCTGACGGCGAATTCGCCTAGCGAGGACGGGTGGAAACCCATCCCACGCACGCAACACGGCGTCGAGATCGAGTTGCAGAGTCCCTCGCTGCCGATGGGACCCGAAAATCTTGTGTATCATTTGATTCTTGAAGCGAGGACCAAAGGGAGCGACAAAATGCAACGCTATCCATGCTCTTTCCGCCTGAAGCTCAAGACCAACGGGGTGAACTGAGGCAATCGGTGTGAAAGATGGTATCATAGGTGCCACGAGCGGCTGACGTTGCCCACCTGCCCAGCTTGCTGGGTAGGCGGAGAACGTGCGCCGCGTGATGCGTCTTCAGAAATGCCTGCGGGGAACACACAGCCATGGCAACGGAACGAGACGGTTTTCCCGACGACCGGGACTTGGCGATTCAAATGGATGCCGAGCGGTTGGTCAATTTTTCGGACGAGCTGACCGATTGGGTCGGCCGGCACGCCGCGCAGCGCCGCGACGGCGAATTCGCCGTCAACGCGATCGGCGAGTTTCAATTGCTCCGCCTGCGGCGGCTCGCGACAAGTCTCTTCAATTCGTCGAAAGTTCCCGTGGCCACCGCCGTTTACGGCGCGTCTCAAGTCGGTAAGAGCTTGTTTATGGGGCGGGTGCTGCGCCCTGCCGACGACCGCGACAGCCCGTTGGGAAAATGCGATACGCTCCCACCCGATGCTTACCTTCGCGAACTGTCCTTCGAATGGGACATCAACCCGCAGGCCGGTAGCGCCGAAGCGACCGCCTTGGTGACTCGTTTTACGACCAAGGATCGCTTTGACAAGGACGCTCTGCCGGAATACCCGGTCAAAGTGCGCGCCTTGTCGAGATCGGAGTGGCTTCGAGTTCTAGGACGAGGTTTCCGCAGTGAATGTCCGCCCTCCTCGGCGACCTGGGAGGAAGGACAGGTTCGCAACCTCTTTGATACCATCTCCGAAACGTATGCGGCCGAGGCGGGCAATCGGGAATGGCAGATGGACTTGATCGACACCTACAGCTACATGCGAAACCTCGATCATCGCCAATACAAGATCGACGAGTCGATGTTCAATGCCTTTTTGGGCCAGTATCCGCTGACCGAAGCCGGGTACGTCCAAATTGCGGCGAGGATGTTCTGGGAAGGCGACAAATTCCCGCAGATTACCGATCTGTTTAACGAAGTCGAGCAGTTTCTCGCCAAGGTACGCTGTGGGGGGCGCGACGGTATCCTCGTTCACTGGGGAGCCGTGCGTTTTCTGCTCGACAGCCAACGGGCGCTGGAGCAGGGAACCAAGAATTCTCGCTGGAAACAAAGCGTCAAATGGGAGGATTTCGCAGACAGTGTGAAAGATGGATGGTATGTGCTGGACTACCAACCGGGGGGACGAGGCCCGTCAGTCGGGCTGGCGACGATCCAGTCCGCGATGTTGGAGTTGGTGTTGCCCGTAGTGCCACATCGCTTGAATGGAGACTGGCGCGAGGTGGTCAAGAAGATGGACGTTCTTGACCTGCCCGGAATGAAAGCCGGCGGCGGCGTGGCCCAGGGACGCTCGAACACGGCTAAAACGCTCGATGAAAAAATGAATATCGTCAAACGCGGCAAGGTGTTTTACCTGATCGATCGTTATATCGAAGAACGACAGATTCAGACATTGTTGTTGCTGGTTCGGGGCGGCTCAGCAGACGTGGGCCAGTTGCTGAAAGAATATGTCGACAAATGGGGCAAGACTCGTTATGGCGAAGAAGCCTGGCCGCGGAAAATCGTCGCGGCCAATCCGGCGCTGTTTCTGGGAATGACGGGCATCGACGATGAATTTGCCAGCCGCGAAGTGAACAAGATGCTCTACGAGAACCGGATTGCGGAACTTAAAGGAAACGTGCTGTTCGAGGTCATGACGGATTTTGGCGGGCCCGACAGGCCGTTTACCAACGTCTTCCCGATTCGCTATCCCGGCACCTGGGACTCGGACGAGCCGCGGCGGCAGAAGCTGGGGGCGGACAAGTGGAAGGAAGCCGGCGAGGTGTTCCGCACCACCCCCTTGGTGCGAGTCCATGTAAGCGAGGCGGAGAAGAAGTGGCAGATCGCGATGCGCGACGACGACGGCGGAATGTCGCTACTATGCGACGGATTCCTCCGCTGTACCAATTCCGTTCAGAAGCAAGACAGTCTTCAACAGCAAATCCGCGAGGTCGAACAAACCGTCCGTAATCTCGCCCAAAGCTGGTACGTGGATCCCAATGCCAACCTGGACAGGGAGAAACGCATGGCCAGTGCCGCCAAGGTGTTGGATTGGCTGGCGGACGAGGATCTGGTGTACGACCGGGCGCACGCCCTGCAATGCGCTCTGTGTTTCGATGAGGGCAATGCCATGGACTTGGCGGAGTTCGCCGAGCAGCGTTCCGGACGCATCACGAGGCGGGATTCCCTGGAAGAACGGTTTCAGCTGCGTCTGCAGGACTTCCTCAAGGAGTGGGCCACGGTGTGGGCGCCCGAGCGCTGGACAGAGCATGTCGCGAACAGCAAACACGGAGCGCCCTGGCTGGCCAGCGATGATTTCGGGACGTTTGCCCGCTATCTGGGCGAATATCTGCGCAGCGAAAAAGTGTTCCGGGAATTGAACCAGCGGCTGCTGAGAATCGTCAACCTGCAGATCAGCGACCAAGGCGCCCGGCGGTACGTGCTCCGCGAATACGTTCAAGTCGTGCTCAACGACTTCGTCATGAATCCCGGTCCGAGCCGCGCGCCCCTGCAGCCGTTGTCCGAATCCAACGGCCACGATCTCGGTCTGATGACGACCTTCGTTCGCCGTTGGATGCAACGCCTGCCTTCGGCTTTGGCTTCCACCGCGGGAACGCACACCCAGATCCCCTCGGGCAACGACGAACTCAACAACCTTTTTTCCCGGTATTGAGCCTTCCGATGTCAACCGCTTCGACCAACTCGCTCGTGCTGTTTGCCAACACCGGTGTCCAGATCCTCTGCGTGCCGTTCAAATCCAGTCTGCGCCTTACCGGGCAGCAAACGGGAAAGGGCTGGCAACGCTGCCGATGCGCGTCTGGCAGCGAACCGCAGGATTACCCGTACATCCAGTGGCAAATCGTTCCCGGCCAGAATAACCTCTTGTTGGCCGTTGATACCACCGTTGGTCCGGACAGTGTGGAAACGTCCTACGGACCCTCGGAACCGGTAGGCTATTTTTGCCGGCAGGGTATCTTCCAAGGCGATGTCGCTGTGTCGCTGCGCGGCCTGCTCGGCGCCGACGGAAAGCCGTTGACGGGGCTCGACCCGGTGGATTTTGCGATCAAATCGGCAACGGCCGAGGGCGGCGAGCCCACCGATGTGCATCTGGTCATCGATTTTGGCAACACCCGCACCGGCGGACTGTTGATCGAGTTCCGGGGCGACGTGGCGCAGGAACCGCTGATGAGTCCGCTCCAACTGATTCACCGGTATCACCTGGATGCCTGGGATGAGAAAGGCGAACTCGTTCGCGATCATCAATCCTGGTGGTTTTCCTCTCGCAGCCATTGGTGCACTGGGCCCTACCTGGACCCGCCCGAGGTGAAAAAGGTGATCTACGTGCCCGGCACCAAGCGGAGCAGCATCTTCGGGCCCTCCAAAGACGAGAAGATCGAATTCTTCCTGACCCCGAAGACCTTTCAGGATTTTTCGATGGTGCGACTGGGCCGCGAGTCGCATGATTTGGCGCTGGTGATGCGCAGCGACGGCGAGATCCGCACGGGAGTTAGTTCGCCGAAACGCTACTTGTGGGCCAAAGACGCAAGTTGGCTCGAAGGCGGCAATTGGCACATGGCCGACCCCACCGGCCGTTACGATGCCGAGCGCCACGAAACGATGCTTAAAGGTCCGCTGCTGCGCTACATCCCCGAAGATGATTCTTGCGATCCGCCGGAACCCGGCCACGACGAGACGCCTTCGCGGCCACGTCATGCGCCGCGCGTCCTGATGACCGGCGCCCTGTACGAAATCCTTGCGCAGGCATACGCCTATGTGAATTCTCCGACCTACCGCCGGCTCGCGGGCGATCGCCAGCGGATGCGGCGGATCCGTAGCGTGACTTTGACGTACCCCTCGGGCATGATTTCCGCCGAACGGGAACAGTTGTACTGCCAAGCCCGAAAGGCCGTGCGGATCTTCTCCCAAACGATCGCGGCCGCACAGGACGTGGAACCCGAGTTGCACCTCAGTTTGGACGAGGCGAGTGCAGTTCATCTGACGTATATTTGGAGCGAGGTTCAGAAGCTCGGGCGAAACGCCCGGCTGTGGTTTTCGCTGGTGGGCTACAAAGACGACCCGGAGACCGCCGAAGTGGAGGGCGAAAAGGCGGGCGACGAGGAATCGGGCGGCGAAGTCGAAGTGGCACAACCCAGCAGTCGGCGGCGCGGAGTCCCGCCGGTGCGGGGACGGCGCGGTCCGCGGATACAGGACCCGAAACCCAAAGCGGCATTGCCCGACGTCCGCATCGCCTGTATCGACATCGGCGGCGGGACGTCGGACCTGATGATCGCCAGATACACCTGCGACGCGCACGCCGGCGGTGATCGCATCGTCGGCGAAACGCTGCATCGCGACGGCTTTTGCCTGGCGGGCGACCACTTGATCAAACGCATCTTGGAACGTGTCATCGTGCCCCAGTTCGCCGGCGCCGTCGGTTTGGAAGAACACGACGTGTTGCGTCTGTTCGGGCCGGAGGTGCCGGGCAGTAACCGCGAGTTCCGGGCCCAACGAATCAACTGGATCAATCGTCTGTTCGTGCCCCTTGCGCAGAAATATCTGCAATGCGCCGTGGATGAACTGGAGGACGAGGAAATCTCGCACCACAAGAAAGCCAAGGCTCCCCTTGTTGCGGAGGAAGTTGTCGCGTCGCTGCAGAAGACGATCAACGAACACTGGGGAGTCGGCCACTGTGAAGTGGACCAGCCGCTAGGTTTGTACTTCGTCCGCGAGGAATTTGAAGACATCATTCACGAAGTCTTCGGCGAGTTGTTGTTCGATTTCTGCCAAAGCATCGTCGAGTACGAGGCCGATGTCGTATTGCTGGCGGGCTTGCCCACGAAACTGCGTTGCATTCGGGAGTTGGTGCAGACGTATCTTCCCTTGCCCAGATCCCGCATCATTCCGATGTACAACCGCTACGTCGGCACTTGGTATCCGTATCAGAATCCGGACCATCTGAATCCCGGCGTGATCGTCGATCCCAAGAGCGCGGTGGTCGTCGGAGCCGCGGTCGAGTTTTCGGCTCGCTACGGGATGAGTTCCCAATTCAAGTTCCGCATGAAAGACGAGGCGGCCAAGCGCAGCTATTTCTGGGGCGTGATGACCGATTCGCAGATCCACGAAGAGCACATCCTGTTTCTCAGCGCGGACGAAGCCGGGCAGAAGCCGGGCAGTGAGGAGCGGGTACTGAACGTCTCTGACCGGCGTTTGATGATCGGGCGGAAACGGCGCCGTTACGAAAACGCACAGGCCACGCCCGTGTATGTCATCAAGATCGACGTGGGGCAACGGCTGGGTGAAATCGACGTGAATTTGACCCTGGTCCGCACGGTGGACGCCAGCGGCGAAGAACAGATCGAAGTGGTGGCGGTGCAAGGAGAAGTCGCCGGCGAGCCGGCGGATATGGAGAAAAACGTAGCCTTCGAGTGGCGGACCCTCGCGGACGAGCGGTACTATCTGGATACCGGCGGCCTGGACAAAATCGAAATGGGCTCTTAGGGAAATGCGGACGATGCCGGACTTGAACGACCACATTGACGAAATCGTGCTCGATGACAGCCTTGTGGCTGCCGCCCGCGCCGAAGCTCGCAGCCGGATGGAATCCGCGTTTGCTGATGCGCTGACCAAGCTGGAGACGCTCGGCGGATCGCTGACGCAAGGTGTGGTAGACCTCGAACGCTGGTATGTTGAACGACGCGAGCAAGATCGGCGTTTTCATGACTTCGTGGCCGCAGCCAATCAACCGATGACGGAGCATTTGGCGGAACTCATTCGCCAAGTCGCGAACTTGACGGAGCAGATCGGCCGGCTGGCGACGGCACCGCCCACGACGGCACCTGTGACGGCTGCAGCAGAGGGCGAGGTCGCCCCCGCTGCCGCAAGGGATGCCGTGGACCAGGCGGCAACGGCCGGAACGGAATCGGCCCTAGGTTTCGGGAACGCCCCGCCGCCTGCAGATGCAGGGGCGTCAGAGACGTGGGAACGCGTGCTGTTCGGCGACCAGCTGTGCGAACTGGCGCCACTGGCGAACGATCGGGAAATGCTCCTGGACGGCGTACTCCGTCGGGACGGTGGTGCGGTCGGGCTGGCCAGCCGGCTGATGCTGGTCCAAGCAGCGGCCGCGGACGAAGTGCCCTCTCTCCTCAAAGAGATCGGCGAGGCGTATTATCGCTGGAGGCCCAAGACGGCGGATATCGAGGACGCCTTTGAGCAGGCACTGGCCGTCGGTTTGCGGGAGCGGATCGCGGCCGTCGGATTGCGCAATACGATCGAGTTGGTGCGTGTCGGCGACCGTTACGACTCGTCGCGGCACACGAGTTCCGATCGGGGAATCGAGGTGACGGCCGTCGGCGGCTGGGTCGTCTTGCGGGAGAACGGCAAAGCCCTGACGAAGGCCCTCGTTTCTCTTCGTTGACAAGAACGCGTAAAGGATTGGGTGATGGCAAAATACAAGTGCAATGCGTGCGGAAACGAGGAAGAGCCCGTCAAGGGAATGCCGCCGCCGGTGTGCTCGAAATGTGGCGGCAGAGCGTTTAGCCGCGCAGGAAGCTCCGCGACGGCGCCCAGCAGCGGAAGCACGGCGGGAAAGCGATTGCCATCCTCCGGCAGCGCGCCCGGGAAAAGTCTCCCTCCCGCTGGAGGGACCGCCCCTTCTCCTCGGCCCGGCGTTCCGCCCACGCGAGCCGAGCGGCCGGCCGCGTCTGCCCCACCCAAGCCTGTCGGGGGCATGCCTATGCCGACGGCGCACAAGCCATTGTCGAATCCCCTGCCTTCGCCGCCTAAGACGCCTCCGGTTTCGCAACCGCAGACTCTCGCCTCGCCCCCGCCGCCGACGCGTCCCTCCACGGTTCCTCCGACACCGTCGCGGGTCACTCCGGCCGCGCCTCCCTCGACGCCGCCGCCGGTCTCTCCAGCACCGCAGGCAACTGCGGCGACGGTTCAGCCGTCATCCGCGAGGGCAGCGGCGCCCGGGCCCCCTCCTTCCCGCTTGGTCTGGACGTATCCTGAATCGCCGGCCGCGACAAGCCATCCGCAACGCAGCTGTCCCACGATCGACAATCAGGGACAAATCTGGTTCTGCAGCCAGAATAAGTTGGTCGCCTTTCGTGAACAGCAAGGTAAATTCCAACTGCTCTGGACCTACGAGACGGGAGGCCGCATTCCGGGCTCGCCCGTCACCGGTCTCGATGGCAATATTCGCATCCATTCCGGGGACGAACATCTGCACATTGTTTCGCCCGCCGGGGAACGAATCGGAAATCCTGCCAAAGTCGGCGAGCCCCTGGGCTGGGCGACTCCGCTGGTGGACGAAAAGAACGCAACCTGGATCTGCGGATATCACGGCGGATTGATTCGCGTGGCTGCCGACGGCCGAATGGACGAGACTCCTTTTTTCCGCGGACGGCAACGATTCGACAGCACCGGTCTGATCCAGCGGGGCGTGTTGTATGTAGGTGCGGAAAACGCTTGCGTGTACGCCATCGATCTGCGGGGGGAGCGGGGGAAGAACCTGTGGGATCATCTGGCCGAGCGGGGACGTACCGGCTGGTTCATCAATTCGGCGCTCGCAGTGGCTCCGGGCCCCGTGTTGATCGTCGCCAGCCGCGACGACCGGTTATACGGATTCCAACTGGACGGTCAGCAGCTCTGGTCGCTCGATATGGACGGCCAAATGCTCGGCTCGCCGGTCGTCGACGCCGACGGCTCGGTGTACGTCGGGCTGAGTCTTGTGCAAGGCCGCGAGCAGCCCCGCGGGGCGTTGGTCCGTGTGGACGGATTGTCGCACCGAATTCGCTGGCGTTACGATACGGCAGCCCCCGTCGAATCCACGCCGGTAATCGGCGATGACGGCGTCGTCTACTGCGGAGACAACGACGGGATGGTCCATGCAGTGGATTCCGACGGACGAGCGGTCTGGACCGAGCAAGTCGCTGCCGCGATCCGCTCCCCGGGTACCATCCTGGGGCAGGAACTCGTTGTCTTTGGCCTCGAAAACGGCACCTTCGCGGCGCTGCGATGCAGCTCCCGTAAAATCCGCCCCGGGACCTGGAGCAAGTACTTGGGCGCCCTGGCACAATCCGGTTTGGTCACGGTGTGATTCCTCGTACACAATTGTCTAAACCTTTCTTGAAAAATTGAGGATGCCAATGTCAAATGACGCTGCCGGCGAATGGATGCATTTACACGATGCGAGCCTGCGGAACCCGTTTTTCGGCGAAGTCCAGCACCGGTTAATGCCGGGTGGAATTCGCGAAGTCAAGTTGATTGTCAAGCCGGACCAGGAACTCGGGTTCGAATTGGCGCGCGCGGCACTGGCTATCGACGGTTCCAAGAGCATGATGCAGCCGTTCGCCGGGCATCTGCCGAAGATGCTTCAGAAGAACAAGAACATTATCCATCCCACCGCCCAGAGCGTCGCGCAGTACTTAGCAGCCAATGCCAAGGGGCAGGTGGCCGTGACCTATTGGGCCTGCGGCGATGACGGAGGCGAGATCGAGCCGATCGGGATGATGTCCAAGACAGACCTGGATGCGGTCTACTTTTCCGGGCCGAAGCAATGGGGAGGCGGCACCAAGTTGACGCCCGTCGTGCGGTATTTCTGGGAACAGGTGTTTGCCGATACGACAGGACCAGGGCTAGCCGTCATCCTGACCGACGGAGCGTGGGACGATGACGATCACGGGCATCTGCAGGAACTCACGGAACAGATGTGCGCCGAGGTGGCTTCCGGTGCGCGTCAGTCCATGAAGACGGTCCTCGTCGGCTTGCGTTTGCCGACCAACGCGGGAGAAATCGACCACATTCAGTCGCGTTTCAGTTCCCTGGATGATTTCGTCACCGGCAACTCGGTGGACCTGTGGGACCACAAGTGGCTGGATGAAATGGAGGACATCAGCGAAATCCTGGTGGAATTGGTCCAGGATTGGCCGCTGGGTGTGGGCGGCTATGTCGAAGCCGAAGGAACGAAAGTGCTGACGACGGACGAGTTCCGCTTCGGCATGCAATTCCAGATGCCGGCCGGCGCCTCCGCCTTTCGCTTGCACCTGAATGATGTGGGAGATTACGAACAACAGCTCGTTTGAAGTCAGACGGATCTCAACTAAGTTTTCTGAAAGGTTCGGGTCTTGATTGCCGAGGCCCGATAAGGTTGCGATAATCGCCGACACCCCCCCGCGCTCATATGAGGCAGAACGATGAGTGAATGGATCTACGTGAAAGATTGCCATGAGTTCTTTGGAGAAGTGAAGCACCGCTTGGTTTCGGATGCGGAACGGGAAGTTGAATTGGTCATCAAGCCCGATGCCAGCCTGGGATTCGAATTGGCGATAACCGCTCTGGCCCTGGATGGATCAAAGAGCATGTTGCGAACGTACGCGGCCGCACTGCCCAAGATGATTCGCAAGAAGCAGAACAAGGTCCATCCGATTGCTCAGGATCTGGCGGGGTTCTTGGCGAAAAACTCGCGCAATCAGTGCGCCATCGCCTACTGGGCATGCGGCGATGACGGCAGTGAAATCGAACCCGTGGGGATCTTGAATTCCGGAGAGATCGAAGCTTTTGACTTCGCCGGGCCTCAGCGGTGGGGCGGCGGCACGAAGCTAACGCCGATCATTCAATACTTCTGGGAACAGGTTTTCAGCAGCGCGGACAAGGAGGGGATGGCCGTGATCCTGACCGACGGCGCCTGGGATGACGACGATAACGCAAATCTTTTTCAGTTGACCCAGGTTATGTGTGAAGAAATCGCCGCCCGCCGTCGGCACCTTATGAAAGGTGTGGTACTCGGTCTGAAAACGGATGATAACAAAGGGGAAATCGAACGCATCGATGCCCGTTTTAACGCCCTGAATAACTTTGAGCCGGAAAACGTTCCGAATCCCGACGGCATCGACCTTGATGTCTGGTATACGGCTTGGGTGGACGAGTTGGACGACTGGAACGGGATCTTCATCGAGCTGGTTAAGGAATGGAGCTTGGGGGTGGGCGGGTTCGTCGAGGCTCAGGGGCAGAAGGTGCTTCAGAAAGACGAATTGAATTTCGGCGTCCAATTCCAGATACCCGCCGCATCCCCCGCCTTCTTGCTTCACCTGGAAGGATTGGGCGACTACGAACAGAACATTCTCTGAACGGCAGCAAGGAGGCCGGGAGCCGTTTACGGCCAAAACGTCCGCCGAATGGACGGCGTAGCCAAAACGACTTCCGACCCCCGATCGCTGCCGGTCCTTGGCCGGTGAGCCGTTGCGCGGCTACGCTCCCGCGGCCTTGATTTTCGCCTCGAGACTGCCGGACATCGACTTGGCCTTCTCCTTGATCGACGCCAGCAGCGCCCGTTCCACGTCGTCGACTTGGCTGTCGCCCTCGATTTTCTGGATCAGCCAGGCGGCTTCGGCGTCATCCACCACGCCCGGCGATTTCTCGTCATCCAGCACGTGACTGGTGATCGCTTCCACAAACAGATCCTTCCAGCCCGGATCGTTTTGCTTGCCGCTGACGGCGTCGTTGATGGCGAATAGAAAGTCGGCCTCTTCTCGGTCGATAACGCCGTCGGCAAACACGCGCGTGCGGATCCCCGCGACCTCGGCCGCGTCTACGACGCCGTCGGCCGTGATCTCCGCAAGCAGATCATTCAGTGATGCTTTCATGTAGTCGTTCATGTGTACAGCTCCTCGTTTGGTAGACTTTCACCGGCCTCGTGATCCCCGTCCGACGCTGAACGGGCGAACCGATGACGTTAGAATACCAGAAACGGCCTAACTGTACAGCTCCATCTTAGGGAGTTTCTTGGATCGAATTGCCGTTCCGCTGCGTTAGAGAAGAATCCAGGTCACCAGTTCCCGCAGGATGATCACAATGAAGAGCAGCACCCAAGGCGTGAAATCGACCTGCGCCGTGCCGACGGCTACCGGGCGAATGTGCTTGTTCAAAGCCGCCAGGAAGGGAGCAAAAAAAGGGCTCAGAAAAAGCCGCACTCGATCGGCCGCAGGGGACTGAATCCAGCCGGCGATGACGTACACCAACAAGCCCACGGCGTAAGCGTTGAAGACCAGACGGACGAGGTAGCTCAGGCCAAACATCTCGGATCCTCTCAATAGGTCGATCGACAACGACCGGGCACAGGCTTTTGACAGCCAAATGATTTGAAGGACATGAAGCGCTTTGTCTTGGCAAGTCGAGCCCATCGTCCGCACGGACTATTCTTCGGGATTATTCTTCTCACCAAACGCCCTACACCGCCGTCGCGAACAACCTTCCGCTTTTTGGCTTTCGTCTTGCCTTGCGGCGCGTCCGATGCCGAGCTGGCGGCCGAAGGCGCCGACAACCCGGTTGCGTGGCCTCTGCTTCCTGCAGCTGGACCGCGGGGACGGGCGGCTCGCACGGTTCCGTTCCTGCCGCCGCCTTGGGCGGGGCAACTTCCTCGGAAGCTTGTGGCAAAGCATACCAGTCGTCGGGTTCGTAGACAATCTGCCCCCTGCCGGTAATCCTCCTCGATCATCGGCCACCACGTCCGCGCGGACGAAGACTGCGCGAGTCAACAGAGGCGTCTGTGATGGACTTCTTGTCGGTCGTGAGGTCTTACTTCAGTGCGTGTCTGGGTCAGAATTCCCGGCGATTGGCTGTTCTCGGGCCCGGAAAATACCGGCCCCGAAAAAGGACTAAAAAAAGGTATTGTGGCTTGACTTTATCTTCCGAATCACGAAAATCCATTTCACACTTGCAAGGGTTCTTAGCGCATCGGCCTTGCCCTAGATTCAGGTGGTGGCAACGTAATAGACTTGCTACTGCCGCTCGCATTAGATGTCGCGGCGAACAGTAGTTCTGGGAGCCCACCCCCCAAAACGGAAGGAAAAGGGTCAAGCGGGGAAAAAATGAGTAAACGCGAAAAGGGATTGCAACCTGCGATGCGGGTTGCGTTCTCTGCGGCCGCGATGTTGGGATTCTTGTTCGTTGTCAGCAAACAAAATTAGATAGGTCCGGCGCTAATGGGTATCAATCTTCAAAAAGGGCAGCGCGTCGCCCTGACCAAGGGCAATACGGGACTGAACAAGCTGGTGGTGGGATTGGGCTGGGACACCAACACGTATGACGGTGGCGAGGCGTTCGATCTGGACGCGGCGGCATTCCTGCTAGGCGAGAACGGGACGGTCGTGAAGGACACCGACTTCGTGTTTTACAACAACCTCAGGCACGAGTCCGGCGCGGTCGAGCATTACGGTGACAACTTGACGGGTGAGGGTGAAGGAGACGACGAGCGAATCAAAGTGGAGCTGTCGAGAGTGCCAGCCGCATATCAGAAGATTGCCTTCACCGTCACCATCCACGATGCCGGGGTGCGTAAGCAGAATTTCGGGCAGGTGCATAATGCTTTCATTCGCATCGTGAACGAAGTCGACGGTCAGGAATTGCTGCGTTTCGATTTAGGAGAAGATTTTTCCGTGGAGACGGCTGTCATCTTCGCAGAGTTCTATCGCCATGCAGGAGAGTGGAAATTCAGTGCCGTCGGAAGTGGCTTCCAAGGCGGGCTGGAAACGCTTTGTCAACACTACGGACTACAGGTGTAGCGGGGGTTCGGAAGCTGGTCTCATTCATAACGGTCCACATCGCTTGCGACGTGTCGTATGGCTGGGACGTGCCGTGGCAAGCAGGGGGCAAGTAAATGCGTCGGTTGCCTGTCTATCTCTTGATTGACTGTTCAGAATCGATGGCTGGCGCGGCCATCGAGACAGTCAATACGGCTGTACAGGGCATGGTACGGGATCTGCGTGCAACGCCTCACGCGCTGGAGACAGTCGCGATGAGTGTGATCGCGTTTTCAGATGACGCCCGGTTGGTCGTTCCGTTAACGTCCATTGAAATGTTCCAGTTACCTGCCTTGACAATTCGTGCCGGAACCAGCCTCGGGCGCGCACTTGATCTGCTGGCCTCGTGCGTCAGCACGGATGTCGTGAAGACGACGAAAGAGCGGAAGGGGGATTGGCGCCCGTTGGTCTTCTTGTTTACGGACGGTCAGCCGACGGATGACTGGCACGAGGCTGCCGAACGTCTCAAGAACTTGACTTCGCCGAAGATCGCGAACATCTACGCGATTGGCTGCGGGAACGATGTGGACTTCTCCGTCTTGCACGAGATTACGGATATCGTCTTGCGGACGGCGGATGCCGATGCAGAGGCCATCCGAAAAGCGTTTGTGTGGATCACGGCATCCGTACAGAGCGCGTCGGCAGGCGTGGGGGAGGGCGCGGACCGTTTGCCGGAACTGGGCGACGATTCGGCGTTGAAAGAGGTGCCGAAAGGCGAATACACGCCGGAGAGCGAACCACGGCAGGTGTTCATTAACGCCAGATGCAGCAAGACCAAAGGCCACTACCTGATGCGTTTCGTGCGGGCGACAGAGGAAGGGCCGTATGTGGCGAAAGCGGCGCACAAGCTGGAAGCTTGCGATGTTGGGTTCGGTGCGAGGCTGCCGCCTGTGCAGTCCTCGAGGTTGGCGGGCGTCCCGGCGTGTCCATATTGCGGGAACGGCAGTGCGGCGGTATGCGGATGCGGCGGCGTGATGTGCATCGATATGCGCAAGCCGGACGGGGTGGCTTGTCCGCATTGCGGAATCGTCCAGCAGGGCGGATTCACCGCCGGGAATTTTGATGTCCGCCAGTCAGCTGGGTGAGAGAAGCGTGGGTAAGAGAAGTCTCGGTAAGAGAAGCAATGAGCACGCACAAGGAGCAATGAGTCATGGCCATCAGTTTGCAAAAAGGGCAAAGAATCAATTTGGAGAAGGAAGGCGGCGCAAAGCTGGAGCGGTTTTGCGTGGGCTGCAATTGGGGGGCGATTAAGACCGCGGGTGGCTTCCTCGGGCTGGGGACGAAGACGGTGGATGTGGATTTGGATTTAAGTTGTGTTTTATTCGATGCGACCGGTAACCGGTGTGATCAACTATATTCGCCGCTCTACCGCAAGGAGTTCTTGGCGAAGTATGGACTGCCGCCCGGGAAGCTTGACTCCCTGGACGGGGCCCTGCATCACACGGGCGATGACCGCTCCGGCGATACCGGGGGTGACGACGGGCTGGACAACGAGATCATCACGGTCAACCTGCCGAAAGTCGGCGCCAATGTGACGCAAATTTTCTTTTTCTTGAACAACTGTGGACGAGAGGATTTTTCTCAGATTCCCTATGCGTCGATCCGGATGTTTGAAGGGACGCCCACCCGCGTGGACAAGGTATTCGCGGCCTACAACGTCGCAGCGGAAGCCGTCTACAAAGGCAAGACGGCGCTGGTGATGGGCGAATTGTACAAGCGCAACGGTGTTTGGAAGTTCAACGCCATCGGCGATGCTTACCCGCATCCGAATCTGGGCGAAACGATCAAGCTGATTGTACAACAGTACATTAGGAGATAAATTATGGCAATCAATCTATCGAAAGGCGACCGGCTTGACCTCAGCAAGGGACTGTCCAAAGTCGGAGTCGGTCTGGGATGGGAGCCGAACGAAGGCGAGTCACAATTCGACTTCGACCTGGACGCTTCTGCGTTTATGCTCGGCGCGAATAAGAAACTTCCGCGAGACGAGTGCTTCGTTTTCTATAATAACCAGAAATCACCGGATGAAGCGGTTGAATCATCCGGGGACGACCAGACTGGCGGCAGCAGCGACGGAGATGATGAGACGTTGTCCGTTGACCTGAACAAAGTTGACAAGCAGGTAGAAGAGATTGTGTTCACGGTCACCATCCACGATGCGGAGACGCGCA
>Ga0351864_10042_pt2 | contig 66042 bp, 56 predicted proteins | sample TotcelHFGM3001L9_FD_206758 | JGI IMG/M metagenome (GOLD analysis project Ga0351864, IMG submission 206758) | Enriched cells from coal bed in the Powder River Basin, Montana, United States - Total cells FGM rep2 HSBNCT.FGM.300.1.L9 ... | reverse complement strand
CGTTTCGTCAGCAGGAACGACAAGCCACCACCGGCCATGTGCCGGCTGGTGTCGTTCCAGGAACCGTGGTCGGCCAACATGTCCCAGGACACGAAGGCTCCCAACCGTTCCGTCACGATGACATCGAAACTGAGGCTTTGCTGGAACTGGAACCTGCGTTTCTGTGCCACAGGCCAAATCACGAGTCTCCAAATCGACTCACTGCACCAGTTCTTTCCGCGATTAGCGTATTTGTTTTTCTCGGTTTGCCCAAGATCGCCGTACGCGCACTTCAGGATTGCGCATTCCGCGAGTTCGTAGTAGTCATTCCTGAATCGCTCCATCCGCTCGGCGAGATTCAGCAGCGGAAAGCGGCCGCGTTGCGGCGATATGCTGAACGGCTTGAGGGACGCATCAATCGGTCGCTTGTTGGGATAGGATTGCTTTGCGCGCGAGTCGTAAAGGAGCTTGCCGCCTCTGCGTATCGTGACATCGGTGATAACCCCGCTTGGTCCGCGGTTTGACCGCGCGTTCGGCGGTAAGGCGACAATCGACACATTGTCCCAGACGTCGGCAGCAAGGGTCTGCCAATCCTGCCACGCGAAATCGGTGCCATCATTCCAGGGCTGGTCGCCGTCATTCTGCGTTCCGAAAAAATAGTCGAAACGCCCCGGCTGAGTTGCAGGCTTGCCATACAGACGGATGCCGACGTATTCGCTGGCCCGACCGACTTTCGCGATCGCGTCAGCGCTAACGGCACTCCTCAGCCTTCCGCTTTCATCCCGCAGTGGCTGGGACGAGAACACAACGAGGAATGCCGGAGTGGCCTCGGCAAAGCGGCCTTCAATGATGACCTGGTTGACGGTATCGGGTAGGATCCCGCCGGCAACCGCGGGCGAACCGAAACCGATTCCCAGAATCAGCCGGAACGCCAGTTGAAAACTGCGACGCCGCATGTTGGTTGGCTCCTCGCATGATGCCACGATCTCCAACGGTGCATCAGCACACCACGAACGATGGCGATAACGCGGCGACGGGTTAGCCTCTGCACGGCGCAACCGCCGCTCGATTGCATCCGTTTGAGGTTCGCGCGGTTCCGAAACCGCGACGGTCACCGCACATCGTCGCGATGATCATACCGCGCAGGGGCGAGCCCGGGAAGCATATTCTCCGATTTCGGGAATTCGATGGCCAGCGTCCAACGAAGGCGCACGCCCCCGCGAACCGAGCGACATGCCGAGCGGATCATCCATCAGCGGCGCTGAACGGGTTTCGAATTGCAGGCGGAGAAGCTGCGCATTCGGGCGTCGGCACGGTTTGGCCGAAGGCCGATTCCCATCGTAGCCTGGGGCAACGCCCCAGGACCGCGTTATCATTTGGGCTCTTTTGGCCTAAGGCCATATTCACCGTGCTCCGTCCGCCACGGTGAAGATGGCCTTCGGCCAAAAAATGCCTGTTCGCATTTCTTCCTGGGGCGTTGCCCCAGGCTACGGTGAAGATGGCCTTCGGTCAAAAAACGCCCATTCGCATTTCTTCCTGGGGCGTTGCCCCAGGCTACGGTGAAGATGGCCTTCGGCCAAAAAATGCTGGGGCGTTGCCCCAGGCTACGGTGAAGATGGCCTTCGGCCAAAGATTTCGGTCCGCCCATGCGCAACTTCGACCGTCGTGCTCTGCTGGCGAGAACGGATGCGATTGCGGAACGATGTCGCCAGTCGCAAACGCGTCGGCCACGACAGGGCGGTGGCATGGGTTTTCCAGCGATGGCATTGGCGCATCACGGGTTCGCGACGGGGGTTGGAGGTCGGGGGCTTGCTCCTTATCTGGCTAATTGATCGCCCATGAAAACGGAATTAGATCCCAGCTTGACACAGCCCCCTTGCTCGGCGGAGACGATGTGCAAACTTCGAAGGCTCGGGGCGCGGCAGTTACGCCGATCCGGTGGTCAACTGGATGAAGCCGCGGACGAACTGGATGCCGCCGAAAACAATCGGCCCGTACGCCAGCAGGAACATGCCTCCCGGCTCGGCGGCGACATACGATCCGACCGTGACCGCCAGTCCGATGAAACAGACGATGCCGCCGAGAGCCATGTTCTTCAACCCGCTGCTTGGGCCCGTGGCGGCCTGCGCCTTGGAGCTTGCCTCGGCGGGCACCAACGCGTCGACAACCCGATCCGTCTCGACCTGGGAAACGCCCCGTTCGATCAATTGCCCACGGACCTGCCGTGGCGACAAGCCGCGGGATAACAGCCCGATCGCCAACGCGGTTGCATGATGGCCGGTGACCGGCTCCTCGACGGGCGGAGGGAGTGAGACCGCGGCAACTTCTTTGGCGTCTTTCGATGGCAACAGGGCGTCCCAGAAATCGTCTGCGGGCCGCGCCGGCGCCGGTTTCACTCCCGGCGCGGGGCTTCCTGCCGGCGCGGATTTTGCCGCCGCCGCGAGCGAGGGCACCCGCAATGGCTGCTGGCACGTCGGGCAGGCTACCGTTTTGCCCGCCAAGCGGGCTTGGGCCATAAATCGCGCCCCGCATCGGCATGTGACGATCTGGGATGCGCCCCTCGGCGAGGACGCGGCAGGTCGGCCTGTGGCATCGGCGGAGCGACCGGCAGCGGGGACGGAGGGCGTTCGCGAAGAACCGACCGTGGCGCCGGGCGAAGCCGACGGAACGCCCAGTTGACCGCCGCAGGACGGGCATGAGACCGTCTTGCCCGCCAACTGCGGCTGCGCCTGAAACTGCTTCCCACAGGAACCACAGCGGGCCACAATAGTCACGGTTCACCTTTCGACAAGATTCGCTCGCACATGACGCACACCGCCTTCGGATAGGACCCCCGAACGTGGGCCCAGAATCGTCTATTTTGTCCGCTGGAGCTGGTTCGGCAAGCCCCCCTCGGATGTTTTTTTCCTGATGCCACCCTGACGGCCGTGGCATTGACAGCGGTGAACGGAAAACGTATCCGTAAGGAAAACAGCCCCGGGGAGTGAGCTTTCATGTTGCACGATCCCAGCCATTACGAACCGCCGCCAGTCGCGGAAGAAATCAACCTTCGCCGGCGGGACCAGGACGTCTTGCGCCGCTTGGCCGAAGAGCTGACTCCGATCGCCGGGCTCGCCGTGCATCAAGACAAGGCCCGGTTGTGGCGGAAACTGAATGATCTGCAGTCCGAGCGGCCGATGGTCTGGATCAATGAAATCCCGTGGCACGAGATGAACGTCGACGACGAATTGACGCTGCTCACGGAGCATCCCTGGGCGCGGGACGTGGAACGGGAACTGCGGCGGGCGTTGTACCAGTGGCGGCACCTGCCCGGCGACATGATCGTCGGCGACTTTCTGGCTTGCCCGCTGGCGGTTCACAGCACGGACTTTGGCATCATCGAACATGTGGACGTGGTCAAGACCGACGAATCGAGTGACATCGTCTCCAGGCACTTCCACATTCAGATCCGCGACTTTGCGGACTTGGAAAAAATCCGCATGCCCGTGGTGACGCATCATGAACTCGCCACGCAATCCCGTTACCAGGCAATGTGCGACGTGTTCGGCGACATCCTGCCAGTGCGAAAGCTGGGCCAAACGCACATCTGGTTCACGCCTTGGGATTATTTGTGCCGCTGGTGGGGCATCGAAGAGGCGATGTTGGACTTGATCGAGCGGCCGGACCTGGTCAACGCGGCGGTCGAACGGATGGTGGACGCTTGGATGGTGGAGCTGGATCAATTCGTGGCCCTCAACGCGCTGGCCTTGGATTGCAATAACACTCGCATCGGCTCGGGCGGCTATGGGTACACGCGCCAATTGCCGGGGATGGATTACGACGCGGCGTCCGTCGGGCCGCATAACATGTGGGGCTGCTCCAACGCCCAAGTATTTTCCGAGGTCTCGCCGCAGATGCATTGGGAGTTTGCCCTGCGGCACGACTTGCGGTGGTTGGAACGCTGGGGCCTGACTTACTATGGCTGCTGCGAACCGCTGCATCACAAAATCGACTTGCTGCGGAAGATCCCGAACCTGCGGAAGATCTCCGTCAGCCCGCGGTGTGATTCGCAACGCGTGGTTCGCGAGGTCGGCACGGATTATGTGCTGAGCCGCAAGCCGAATCCGGCGATCTTGGCCGAGGAGGACTGGCAGCCGCAGCGGGCTCGCCAGGAAATCGTGGATTTCTTGGAAATCGCCCGCGGCTGTCACGTCGAATTGATCATGAAGGACATCTCGACGGTTCGCTACCAGCCGCAGCGGCTATGGGAGTGGGCGGCCATTGCGATGGAGGTTGCCGAGGAGTTCGCCGCCTAATGCCTCGTCAAGGCTTAATCTTGGGGTAGGTGGACCTTATCGTAACCCGAAGCGTAAGCGAGAATGGGCAGCCATCGACCTGTCCTCGCTGACGTTTCGGGTTACGACGCGCTAGCAACGCCGGCCACAAAACCGCCTCAGGCCAGCAGCCGGCTGATCCGCCGGCCGGTAACGCTGAGCGGGTACCGTTCCAAGTCGGCGATTTGGACCCACCGGATGTCGCGGCCGCGCGCCAGCCGTCCCGCCACCGCTTCGGCTTCGTAGCAGACCAGCGTGATGCGGAATCGGGTCACGCCATGCTTGATCGTGGCCAGCTTCCGGCCGGCGCGGACCGTCAGCCCCGTTCGTTCGCCCGCGGCCCGGTCCAGCTCGCGGGGCAGCGACTCGCCAAGCCGGGCGGCAACCGCAAAGCGAGGAAAGTCCCACAATCCCGCCCAGCGTTCGTCGGGTCCGCAGCGCCGCAGCACCACGCGATTGCCGCGCCGCACCACCACGGCCGCTTCGTGACGATCCTCGTACTGAGTCTTGCGGGCCGGCGCCGGAATCTGGGCTTGCAAGTCGTCGCGGAACGTTGGGCACAAGGATCGTACGGGACATCGGTCGCACAACGGGCTCCGCGGCGTGCAGATTTCGCTGCCCAGTTCCATCAAGGCTTGGTTGAACAGACCCACGCGTTTTCGTGGCAGCACGTCGGCGGCGAACTCCCACAGCCGGCGCTGACCGACGGTCGCCGCCGGGTCGCCGCGATAGGCCAGCAGACGGCTGAACAGGCGAACGGTATTGGCTTCGAGAATGGGTTCGCACGCATCCCACGCGATCGACGCGATGGCGCCGGCCGTATAGCGGCCGACGCCCGGCAAGGCGCGAATCCGGTCGCGGTCTCGCGGAAAACGTCCCTGATGGTCGGCGACAATCATCCCTGCGGCCGCGTGCAGCTGGCGGGCGCGGCGGTAATATCCAAGCCCTTCCCACAGCCGCAGGACGTGTTGTTCGTCCGCGGCGGCCAAGTCCGCGATGGTAGGAAAGGCGGCCAGAAAACGCTCGAAGTATGCGATCACCGTTGCGACTTGGGTCTGCTGCAGCATGATTTCGCTGACCCAGATCGCGTACGGATCGCGGGTTCGGCGCCACGGCAGGTCGCGGGCATGGTCCCGGAACCAGGCCGCGACCCTGCGGCGGAACCGCGCTTTCCACGCGGCATCGGGGGCAAAGCCGATCGGATTGGGATTCAGCGCGGTGAGGCGATCAACGCTCGGTCGATTCACGGTACGTCTCTCGGAGGGAGCAAACGGCTGGGCAAAGGCTAGTGTTCCGGCTGGCTCTTGACCAGGGGGTGTCGAAGAGAAACAATCATGGCTTGACAAGACTGAAGGCGACGGTGGGCGGAATCGGTCGACGGCTTCAGCTTGGCGCAAAACCAACGTCCGATCGCCTTTGGAGGTGCTACCATGATGTTCCCACGGTCTGTGTTGATAATTTCGCTCATTGCTCTCGCATGGGCCGTTTCCGGCAATTGTGCCGAACCACCTGAACCGCCTCAGCTCGCTCCTCCCCAGTACGTCGGGCCGCCGCAGCCGCAGCACGCGGTGACTAACCGTGCCTTTCAAGGCATTCCCAGCATGGCCGTTGCACCGGGCGGACGACTGTGGGCAAACTGGTACGCGGGCAAGACGCCCGGTGAGGACCACAACAACTACGTGGTGCTCAGCACCAGCGGCGACAACGGAGCCACGTGGCGCGAAGTGCTGGTCGTGGACCCCGACGGCGAGGGTCCGTTGCGGACCTTTGATCCAGAGTTGTGGATGGGGCCCGACGGCAAGCTCCGCATGTTCTGGGCGCAAACCCAAGGACACAATTCGACCATCGGCGGCGTGTGGTACATCGAGACTGCCGAGCCGGAGGCCGAGCAAGCGGCCTGGGGACCGCCGGTGCGGGTCACCGACGGCGTGATGATGTGCAAGCCGCTGGTGTTGACCAGCGGCGAGTGGGTGCTGCCCGCTTCGACTTGGCGGCAAACCGACAGCAGCGCCAAGATGGTCGTGTCGGCCGACCGCGGCAAGACGTGGACGATCCGCGGGGCGTGCAACGTGCCGGTGGCGGTGCGGGCGTTCGACGAGCATATGTTTATCGAGCGCCAGGACGGTTCGTTGTGGCTGCTGGCGCGCACAAACTATGGGATCGGCGAAAGCGTTTCCACCGACCGCGGCCGGACATGGCCTGAACTGACGCCGTCGGCCATCGCCCATCCCAGCGCGAGATTCTTCATCACGCGACTGAATTCGGGCAAGCTGTTGTTGGTCAAACATGGCCCGATCGACCAGCGGATCGGCCGCTCGCACTTGACCGCCTTTACCTCGGCCGACGACGGCAAGACCTGGGACGGCGGATTGCTGCTCGACGAGCGCGCCGGCGTCTCGTATCCGGATGGTCAACAGACTGCCGACGGACTGATTCGGATCATCTATGATTACAGCCGCACCGGTGATCGGCACATTCTGATCGCCGCCTTTCGCGAAGAGGACGCCACCGCGGGCGCGGCGGCTACGGACGCGGTGCGTCTGCGGCAACTGGTCAGCGAAGCCTCGGGCGGACTCGAGCGGCCCAAGCCCGAGCCGGCGCCGGTCGCGGCCAACGAGGACGGCGAGCCGTTGCGCAAGAACAATCCGGGAACGCTCGCTGCGGAGGACGCGCCGGCGCAGGCGCTAACGCCCGGCGAACGGTTGTTCGCCGACCGCGCGTACGTGCTGAGCGAACTGTCCGCCGCATTGAAAGGCGCCCAATTCCTGCGCGTCAACCTGGACGGAAAGAAAGAACTGCGGTGCAGTCGAGCCGGCACGGTGCATTTCCTCACGCCCACGCCCGACCGCAACAAGGACAGCCAAACGCAGACACTGCTCGACCAAGGATTCAAGAAGGTCGCGTTGCCGGAAGTACGCCTGTTCAACCCGGCCAGCGCCGCCAACTTTTGCACGCTGTATCAAAAAGATTGCGCCGCGGGCGAGGCCATCGCGCTGGGCAAGTGGGCCGTGCCGGTATTCTTTCCCTGAAGCCGTGCCGACTTCGGCGCCCACGAAAAAGTCCGCCGCGGTGAAGCGGTAGTCCGGTGCTGTAGCCGGAGACGGAATTCGAGATCAATGCTGGGACTGCGGGACCTCGAAACCCGCTGACGCCGCAATCCTGGCTGAACGCAACCGTCCGCCGGGCGAGCACGATCAACGCGCGGCGTCCTTGACGTCAAAGCACCAGAGCGTGCCGTGATAGCGAAGGTACAGCCGCCCGTCAAGCAGCACCGGATGCGTCCAGGCATCGCGGACACGGTCGGTGACCAGCTGGAATTTCCCGGTAACGCCCAGGCCGTCCTCGTCAGGCTTGACGATGCCCGCGGCGCCTCGTTCATCGAAGATGTACAATCGGCCGTCCGCGAAAATGGCCGCGCCGGTCGTGAATTCGGTCAATTCGTGCTGGTGCCGGCCGGTCGCCCAATCGACGGCAAACCAGATTTTGTTCTGCCGATAGCCGGCGGCAAACAGCGTGTCGCCGACCAATACGCCACCGCCCGTCACTGTATCCAGCGGCGATTGCCACGCTTGGACGGCCGTGATGCGGTCCCCGTCGGGGGCCAGCCGGTACGCGCGTCCTTCTTCGGCGTACGGCGTCACATAAAACACACGACCGGCGCCGAAGACCGGCGTCGAGACGTTGGTCTCAAATCGGTTTCGCAACGGCACTTTCCACAGCAGTTTTCCGTCGTCTGCATCGACGCCGAAACCGTGACCCGCCGAGCAGTTCGCGATTACACGGCGGCCGGCGTAGCGGAACAGGATCGGCGACGAGTACGACGTGCGTTCGTCGTCCAGCGGCTCGCTGGTCCACAGCGTGCGGCCGGTCTGGTTGTCCAACGCGGCCAGCAGCGCTTCGGGGCCACCCGGCGTCACAAACACCCGCGCGCCATCGATCAATAAGCATTCGCTGAGCGCCCAAGTGATGTTCTGTGCTTCGAATCGCTCTAAGACGTTCACCGCCCACAACTCGCGTCCGTCGGCCGCGTCCCAGCACGCCAGACGACCGTGGGCGTTTAGATGATACAAACGGCTTTGTGAATAGGCACAACTAGCCCGAGCCCCCGGAAAGGCTCCTTGCCATGCCGCCCCGTTCTTGGTCTGCCACATCAATTTGCCGTCGAGGTCCAAAGCGAAGACGGCCAGATCGTCACCGACGTCTCCGGTGATGTAGATGCGATCGTTCACGATGATCGGCGCCGACCAACCTCTGCCCAAGCCGTCGGCTTTCCACAGCAGCTGAGGCCCGTCGGCCGGCCAACTGGCGAGCAACCCGGTTTCGAGGGAAATCCCATCGCGACGAGGTCCCCGCCACTGCGGCCAGCCGGATTCGGGCGATGCAATCGGCCCGTCCGACTCCGTCGCTGCAACGGCAGAGCCCGCGGTCGCGTGGTCGGCCGACAATCGCTCGCCGAAGAGGGCGAACGCCACCACGACCCAGAACCAAGCGAAAGCCGTTCGAGATAGCGAGTGCGGGATCTGATCGCTTATGGACATAGGGCCTTTAGGACGCACGAAAGGGGGCAATTCTCCCATAAATCAATCCCTCCTGGTGCAGGAATTCTATCGCAGACGGATGCATAAGCGAATGGGACGTTTGCCGGTTTTGTCAATCTGGGCAGGCAGCCGAATTATCAAATTTGAACTAACAATGAATTTCATACCCAGGAATTCACCGGCGAACTTTATCTCTGGCTTTATCGTGTGATGAGCCATTGACTTATCACGTGATGACCGCTAAACACTCAATAGAGCCCTCAAACTACCTGCCTTGCGTATTTCACACCATGACAGATCAAGATCGTGAAGGTTTGATTGTGCTATTACTGCAGGAGGGCAGCACCGATCATGCCATCGAACTTTATTGCGAAGAAACCGGTGCCAGTTGGGAAGACGCCACGGCAGCGGTGACGGAGTTGGCTCAACGTCATGGCGTGTCCCTCCGCCGCAAAAGGCTGATTCCGTGGCTCGTCGCCGGAATAGCGGCGTTGTTAGGTTCCGCTTTGGCCTTTCAGGGGTAGACGCTGATCGCGAGGCGATTCGTCATGTCTCTCGGATTCACGAGTTTGTCGGGCAGGGGCAGCTGGCGCCCATGTCAGCGAGGGCTAAAACAGCTCGGCATGTTGGTGCCCCGCGGTACACCTTTTGCACGGCACCATGATCGAGATTGGGAGGACCGACGGAGGTTCGGAATCCAAGCCGATTGCCGATGAGGGTCCATTCGCGTCGCAAGCTGCTGTGCCTTGGATATGGGGGGCTGGATCGTGAACACAACATTTACGCAACTGGCTGACATTGTTCAGCGGATCAGGCAGGCTCATCAGGAGGTAAGTGCCGTCTTTCGCCAGGCGCGAGACGGGAAAAACGAACGCTCAGTCATGCTTGTGGATTTCTTCTCTCAACGCGAAGAAGAACTCGGATGCTTTCTCGCTTCGCTTCAATGGAACCCGGATCAGGATACCGGAGTCCTCGACAAGTGGGTTCAGTTTGCCGGAACAGAGGAATTCGAAGCGGCCCTGGCAGCGGTTCACCGCGCCGGACAAGAGGAGATAGACGAACTAATTGGTAAAACGCTCGATTTGCACGAGCAGATTGTCAGGCTCTTGGGTCGTTTGACCGAAGGCCACACAGCCTCCAATGGGGGCGACCAATTGTCGAGCGTGGCGGAGTTCGAACGGAAAGCCGCCAAGGATCTAAGCGCGGCCGTCACCGCGCACGGGGAAACGTAACTTCCGCGGCGCTGGGACCGCAACCAAGAAACGATGTAACGGCAAGCTTGCTGGGACACCAAAATGGAGACGAACGGCGCGAACGCTTCAGACATGTTCGCAGCCGTAGCGATCCGTCAAAACGCCATCGTGTACGGCATGCTGTCGCACCTGAGCGGGTGAGCATCCGCTCTTGGGCGAAAGACAACGCACGGCACAGCGTTTGCTCAACGGGCTCACGCGATGATGTGGTACGGATTCGAAGGGGAGATCCGCGATGACGATTCTCGAATTCTTTCTGTTGCTGATCGTGGCGGGCATTTGCGGTTCTGTGGCTCAGGCTCTAGTGGGCCATTCTCGCGGGGGATGCATTGTGGCGATCGCATTGGGCTTCATCGGCGCCTTGCTGGGAACCTGGTTGGCGCGCGCCTTGGGGCTTCCGGAGGTCTTTGCCATAACCGTCGGCAGTCAACCTTTCCCCATCATCTGGTCGATCATTGGGGCCGCTTTGTTTGTCGGCGTGCTCAGTCTGTTTTCGCGACGGCCTATTTGAGTGACATCGTGAGACGAAATGCGAGACGGGAAAACCGACATCAAAGCTGTACCGCGGAAAATCCGTATTTGGCGTGATCTGACGTTTCGCTATACTCGGCGCCATGTGTCGTTGCAGAGCAAAGCGTTTTCTGTGGAATGGACTGGTGCTGGCATCGTCGGTGATGCTAGCAGGCTGTGGGACTACCAAGTCGCGAAGCGCGACCGAGCAGTTGCTGATTTCGGATGCAGTGGACCGCGCCATCGCAGTTATCGACTTTTCGCCCCTGGCGGGCAAAGCGGTGTTCTTGGATACGAAGTATCTTGTCGCCGTGAAAGGCATAGGGTTCGTTAATACCGAATACGTCACCAGTTCTCTGCGCCAACAGATGCTGGCCTCGGGATGCCTGTTGCAGGAGGACGCTAAAGATGCCGAGTACATGGTCGAAGCCCGAATTGGCGCCCTGGGCACCGATGCGCACGAGGTGACTTATGGCATCCCGCCCAGTTCCGGGCTTGCGCATGCGACCGAACTGGTGCCCGGCGCGCCTCGCATTCCGATTCCGGACATTTCCTTGGCCAAGAAAGAAGACCTGCTGGGGGCCTCGAAAGTGGCCGTCTTCGCCTACGATCGCGAGACGAAGATTCCGGTCTGGCAATCAGGAATGTCCGTGGCCACCAGCAACGCCCGCGATTCGTACGTCATGGGCATGGGACCAATTCAGGATGGAACGATCTATCATGGCACCCATTTTGCGGGCAGCCGGTGGCAGATCCCGTTGCTGTCGGGCAAGTCGCAGAATCCGCCGACGCGCGGACTGGTTTCTTACTATGACGAAGTGCAATTCGACAGGCTGGCCGGCCGGTTCGACATTCCGAAAAAGCCTACGCAGGACGAGTTGAACGCCCAGATCGAAGCGATCGTCAAAGTCCCCAAGCTGTCGCCGCTGACCGAAGCGATGTTCGCTGCGATGGACTCGCGGCGGCGAGCCGCCGCTGTGCCGTCATCGGATGCACCATCAGCGGCACCATCAGCGGCGGAATCTACGGTGGAATCCACGGCCAAACCCGCGCGCCCGGAGTCCGCGCCTGTGGAGTCGCCGGGCCCCGCAGCAACGGTGGCTGAACGCCCCAAACCGCTGCCTGCGGTGTCGGCGGATCCGCCGACAGATAACGCGGCGCCGGCGGCCAACGCGCCCGCTGCCGAAAAACCGCCGACGGCGACAAGGTAGCAGGTGGCAGCACACGCCCCACGGCTTACGCCGTGGGCCACGTGCTGGCGCCGCTTCGCGGCTGTCCCTATTTGTGGGTAAAGACAAGGGTGAAGGCCTGCGGTCCACCGCCAAGTCCGAAGCTCGACGTCGGCGGCTTGTCGCTAGGATGCAGTGCCTCGAAGGCGAGCGGCTACGGGGTTCGCGTCGCGCTGCGCCGGGCTTCGTCGACGGCTTCGCGGATCCGCCCGAACGGCTCTCGCAGATCGAAGTCGGCGGCCAGCGGTTCCCATCGCTTTGTGATGGTTTCAGCGTCCTCGCGATGATCTTCCAGAATCGACAGCCGCTGGTTGCCGACTCGAAACGTATGCAGACGAAGCGCGAACGGGACGGGAGGGCCCGCGCAGCCTTCGTCCCGGCGCAACTGGCCCGCCGTTCCGGATCGGTCCGGGGACAACTCTTCGGCCGCCGGCATCACGCAGGCCACGGGCAGCGAAACGAAGTTGCGTACGGCGAGGACTGCTGGGGCGTCCGTAAATACCACCAGCGGCGCTGTCTTGGCCTTCTCCAGCAAGGCCTGACCGATCTGTTCGCCGTGCAGATACGCCTGCAGAGTGGCGCCATATAGGATTTCCTGGGCACGGTTGGGGCGGACCGGCGCCGTGCAATGAAATTCCAACGGGCGGCCGGACGTATTCAGAATCAAATAGCCTCCAAACAGCCCCTGCGATTCATATTCGCAGACTGTCAGAAACCCAACGCTTTGAGAGGATTGCGGACTGCTGGCTGTCATAATGTCGGCTGTAGTGCTCCGAAAGAGTTTTGTCCCACAATCCATCGGGCGACTTGCCGCTGTGACTTTAACGTCGGTGCGGTTTGGATTGGGACCGACGTCGCGGGCTAGCGGTGATAGCACGCAGGAAAACTGCAGATGGCTCGACAACTTGGACAAACCGTGATTATACTTCGTTGGTGAAGCACTGCGTTTTCGGCGCCAATTTTGCTTTCTTCAGGAGCCGTATCGATTCCATGTCTTACGATCCCCGCCAGCTTCCTCCGCTGTTTCATATTGACGTTGTCGCTGCCGCGGCAGATGGCGCTCCCAAACCCAGCGGCAACCAAGGAGACTTGGTGACTTCTCTGCTGCACCAGTTGGTCCAGGGGCAGGAGCGGCAGAACAAGCTACTGGAAGAAATCCTGAAGCAAACCAACATTGTCCACCGCCAGCGGCAGTACGAACTGGGGCAGTGGAAGCAGGCCCATCCTGAGCTGGCTCGACACTGCAAACAGGCTGCGGAAACATTGAGCCGCGTCCAGAACGAATTCCTGCAGACGTTGACGGAAGAAGTCGCCGACAGCGGAGACAACCTGCTGGACGGCGAATTCATGCTCCACGAATTCGTGGATCGTTTTGGCCCACGGCTGGCCCATCTGAACGGCGTGCTGCAGATGCTGTCGCAACTGGGCCAGAATCCGGACGCGGCGGGGCCGTCATCGCGGTAATCGACGTCATGAATCCCGCGATCGCGCCTTCCTGGGAACGCGTTCTGGCGACCGAGCTGACGGCGCCGTACTTCCTCGATCTGCAAATGTTCTTGGAACAGGAACGGCGGGAGCACGTGGTTTTTCCGCCCGCGGAGGAAGTCTTCGCGGCCTTCGAGATGACTCCTTTCGATCGGGTGCGGGTGCTGCTCCTGGGGCAGGATCCCTATCACGACAACGGGCAAGCGCACGGACTGTGCTTCTCTGTGCGTCCCGGGGTTCCTCCTCCCGCTTCCTTGCGGAATATCTTCCAGGAGTTGCACGACGATTTGGGATGCAAAATCCCTCCTCATGGCTGTTTGGCGGCCTGGGCTCAACGAGGCGCTCTGCTGCTGAACACGAGCCTGACCGTCCGCGCCCATGCGGCCGCGTCACATCGGGGCCGAGGATGGGAGCGTTTCACCGATGCGGTGGTCCGCAAGATAAACGAGAAAAGCTCCCCCGTGGTATTTGTGCTGTGGGGACGTCCCGCCCAACGGAAGATCTGCTGGATCGACACCTCTCGCCACGCCGTCGTGACCGCACCTCACCCCTCGCCGCTGTCAGCACATCGGGGTTTTTTCGGGAGCCGTCCATTTTCGGCCGTCAACCGCGCTCTGGGCGAATTGGGACAGGACGAGTTCGATTGGAGCCTGCCCGAGACGCCATAGGCTATCGGTCCCAGTCGTGGGCCGCAGGCCAGTGGGACGGCGGGGAACTGCCGGCCTCCTCGCGCATGGCCTCTGTAACCGCCGCCAGATCGACCCGTGGCGGGATCCAACCCGAAGCCGTTGACCGGCCGGCCCTCTTCCGCCGTTCGCGTTCCGACCAAGCCGCTTGAATGTGTTCGCATTCTTCTCGGATAGCGCTTGGCGATGGCGCATAGCTTTCATTGGTGCCCAGGACTCGCTTACGAGATTCCTTCATTATTTCCTCCTCCCTTGCCGACATACCTTCGTCGGCTCGGACGGCTTGATTCCACCCTGTCAGTTTATTGCCCGGGTGCAAGGGTTCTGCAAAAATCATTCCAAAACGTCTCTGGGGAGCAAGGAGCTTGCCTCGCGAGTCAAGTTGCGTTCGATGTCCCTAGCTCCTGACCGGCAAGCACTTTGAGGCAGGGATGTCCCGAGTGGCATGAGACTGTCCGTTCCGCTATCCTGAAACTTAGAACTATGACGCCGCCGTCCACTCTGCGCGCTTAATTGGTGAGAGGATGTACTTGACCGTGCTCTTATCAGATAATTTGCAGGTGGCCCTTTGCGGGCAATGCCCCGCCGGTGTCTTCCATTTTTACCCTTAAGGAGTACTTACCATGACACGAAGCACATGTTCACTTGTCGCCGGCCTGCTCGTTGCGGCTGGCTCTGCCGCGTTGGGAACCTTCTGCGCGGCGGACGACCAGCGCGCTTACGAGGCATTCAACGGCAAGGATCTGTCGGGCTGGAGAACCGTCCGGCCCGAAGGCAGCCGATGGGTCGTCGGCCTCGCCAAGCTGGATCCGGCCGATCCTGCAAGGCTGATCGTCTCGGAAGCGGGCAACGAGCCGGGCGAGTTCATCAATCGCGAGGCCCACGGGGTGGATATCTACAGCGAGCGGCAGTTCGGTGATTGCACGGTGAGTCTCGAGGTCATGGTGCCCAAAGGCTCGAACTCCGGCATCTATCTGATGGGCAATTACGAGATCCAGGTGTTGGACAGCTGGGGCCGCGAGAAAGTCGGCCCCGGCGATCTCGGAGGACTGTACGGCGCTGCCGCTCCTAAGCTGAACGCGGCCAAAGCGCCGGGAGAATGGCAGCAGTTTGTGATCGATTTTCAAGCTCCGCGGTTTCAAGACGGCAAGAAGGTCGCGAACGCTATCTTCAAGAAAGTGCTGCTCAACGGCCAACTCATCCACGAGAACGTCGAGATGCAGGGCGCGACCGGGGGCAACCTGGGACGCGGCGAGCAGCCCCAAGGGCCGCTGATGTTTCAAGGCAATCATGGCGCCGTGGCTTTTCGGAATATCCGCGTTACCGTTCCGAAGTGAGTCCCCGCGTATGAATGACAAGTCGGCAGGGCGGCTCTTGATTCTAGCCGCCGCCGTGCTGTGGAGCACCAGCGGCTTGTTCGCCAAGGCGCCGTTATTCGGCGACTGGCCGCTGCAACTGGCGGGCCTGCCCGTGCGAGGTCCGCTGTTGGCCTTTTGGCGAGCGGTTTTCGCCGGGATGATCCTGTTGCCTTTCATCCGGCGGCCGTGCTGGAAGCTGAAGCTGCTGCCGATGCTGTTGGCCTACGCGGCCATGAACTATACGTTTCTGGCCGCGTTGACGCTAACCACCGAGGCGAACGCAATCTGGCTGCAACATACGGCTCCGGCGTGGATCTTTCTGATCGGCGTGTTTGTGTTCCGCGAGCCGGTGCATCGGCGGGATCCCTGGCTGCTGGTCTGCTGCCTGTTGGGCGTGGGCCTGATCCTTTGTTGCGAAATGGGTGGTCAAGCGCCCGCGGGCATTGTGTTCGGCTTGCTGGCCAGCATGTCTTACGCCGGCGTCGTGCTGTCGCTACGGCAGTTGCGCGACGAGGACGGCGCGTGGCTGGTGTTCCTGAACAATCTGACCACCGCCGTGCTATTTCTGCCACTGGTGCTGTATTACGACCTATGGCCGTCGGGCGAGCAGACGTTGGCACTGTCCATCTTCGGCATCTTTCAGATGGGGCTGCCCTATGTCCTGTTCGCCCGAGGCGTGCGCCGCGTGACCGGCCACGAAGCCGCCGGGATTGTGCTGCTGGAGCCGATCTTAGTGCCCCTTTGGGTCTATCTTGCTTGGCGGCATGTGCCGTCGTATCAGGCCCCGCAATGGTGGACGCTGGCGGGCGGTTGCTTGATCCTGCTGGGCCTGGGATTGCGATACGTCGGACGCCGATAGCTGCAACGCCGCAGTTTTTCGTTTGGGAAAATCCCTAGCGGCGACCGCTACCAGCGCGGATCTGGACCAGTTGAGCTTCATAGGCTTGGGCCGTCGCCAACTCGCCGTGCTGCCGGAACAAACCGATCGCCCGCTCGAACATCTCCATACAGTAGCGGCTCGGCCGTGCACCTCGCATCTGCGGAATGCGAGGAAGAAACGAGTTGTAGAAACGCAGCAGATGAGGCGTGGCGCCGTCCAGGTTCTGGCAGATTAGCTCGATGCGATCCAGCATCTTGGGCACGTAACGGCCTTCGTCGACAAAGGCGTAGACCGTCGCGGCCAAACCGTCGACAGCTGCCAGTTGCCTTCCATCCTCGACCAACAAATCCGTCAATCGCAAACGCGCCTCGCAAGCCAGATCCGGGCGTTGCGCCGCCTGATATAACAAAGTCAGCCGCTCGTACAGCTTGATGCGTTCCTTCAAACGATCTTCGTATTGAATCAAGTCGTCGAAGATCGTCCAGGTGAAATCGGGGAAGTTGGCAAACGTGTGAAACAACTGGTTCAAGATCCCCGTCATCTGCTTGCGATGTTTCTGTTGTACCGTTTCATTGGTTGCCATCTCGGACAACGACTTCCAAGCCCATTCGTGGCCCGGGCACAACTCGATCATCCGGCTTAGATAGGCGAATTGCTCGCTGATCGGGAGATCGCGTTTGCTTTTCAGCAGGGGATAAGCCGCCAGCACCAGATCCGCGTGACGCTTGGCGAGCGGATCGTTTCCCACCGTATGGAGGCGCACCTCCAGCTGGCGGTCAGTGATCCGTTGGCCGGACTTGGGGTCCTGCAACGTTCCCACATAGTACTTGTCGCCGCGATACCGCCCGTGGGATTCGAGACTGAAAACGATGCTCTTCGGCGTCACCGTTTTGACTTCGACCCACATGACCCAGGCATGCAACTCGCCGAATGACGAGGCGCCGCCGACGTAGGCGGCGGGCACGCCCAGGCTCTGGCCGACGCGGGAGGCAAAATCGCCCTGCAATGCACATACGCCACCGAATGTCCGCAGATTGGCCAGCGTATAAGGCTGCCCGTTCATCCGCGCCTGTTCGCTGCCCGTCGCGAGCATCATGTCGTCATAAGGCACCTCTTGATAGCACTTGCCGAACATCACGCGGCTGGAAAGGTAGTTCTGCAAAGCCCACGCGCGTTCCTCCAGCGGCGTGCGATGATTTACTACATGTACCAAAAACTCCCAAGGCAACCATTGCGCGCGTCCCTGCATCGCGGGCTCGGCTTTTAAAAAATAGTCGAAACTGGCGATCTCGTCGGCCAGTCCTTCCGGCATGACGGCCTTGGCCCGCTGCTGATGCTGGGCAAAATCATAGATCGATCGAGGCGTATCCCAGGTGACCGCGATCGCGATCGCCAGATTCGCGTAGGCAACAATTCGTTCGGGAAATTTCTCCTTCAGTGACTTGAAAATCTGCAGCGCGCGAAGCACGTCGTCCACTTGCGGATCGATTGCCAGAAACAACTCTTCCTTGACCGCGCGATTCTCCTCCAACCACGCTTGACCGTCCGTCCCCCATGCGGTTTGGATCTCGGCGGCATAAGCGCGCGCGAAACGATCCGCGAATATCCGTCGCATCACGGGGTACTCCTTGACCGAGAACAGCGCGCGAGGGGCGTACAATTCGACAAGCTTGTTTTCGTCGTCCTCAGTCAGCCCAGTCGAATTGACCGCCGCTGGATTGTCGGGGACCGCCGCCGCGGGAGGAGCGTCGGCCGGTTTGACTTGCGGCAGATCGCCGACGGCAACACGCTCCGGAGGCGTCGGCTGATCCTCGGATTCGACAGGACGCAGACGCTCTTGCCCTTCGTCCGCCTGCCCGTCCATGGGCGCTTCCGAAGCGATCACGGCATCTCGGCCGACGTCGCCCGCGGCCCCGTCGGGTTCCACAAATTCCTCGAATTCCTCGATGGCGACGGGAGCCGACGGCTGCGCAAGAACAAGCTCCGAGCGGCCGCTCACCGTGCGCTCGGCGACTGCGCCGGGTGCTGCAGCGGCTTGGTCCTGTGGCTGCTTCCGCGCCGTCACTACGGAACCAGACCGGTTGCCGAGCACCAGATAAGCAATCACCCCCACGATCCCCAAGACGACCACGGAACCGCCCAGCAGCAACAGTCCCGGCTTCACGGTTCTTTTTCGTTGGCGCACACCGCGAGCAGAACGCACGGCGGCCGGCTTCCCGGCCGTGACGTGGATACTCGGAGCCGAGGCGATCGCAGGCGATGCCGCGGGTTCCTCGCACCTGGTGGATGCCGTTCCGGTATGCCGTTCGCCAGGCGAGACCGTCGCGATGGGCACTTTGTCAGATGCGGTGCCCGAACATGGTGGGACTTTGCAGATGGCGCCGCAATGAGGGCACTTGATCTGCTTTCCGCACAGCGACGAGTCGACGCCGACGGCCTTTGAGCAAGACTTGCATTGCATCTTGAGCATGGCGTTGATCTCCGCTGGGGGATCCCGAAAAAACGATTGGGCCCAAATTGCGGCCGTCACGCTCCGCCGTGCGGACGTGCCGTCACGCGGAGAATCACCGTCTTGGATCGCGCGTCACCTCGAACAATTCGACCGCTTCCGGATCGGCGTCCAGCGGAACAGGCCGCAGAAGCTGCTGCTCGCGGACCAATTCTGCGCGCACCAATGACTTGGTGACATAGTCCGAGAATCCGTAATTGCCGGGACTTCGATACCGGTCGATCTCGCTCCAATTCACCAAGATATAGCTGATCCGCCGCTCGAGCAACGCCTGTCGCCGCTGGTCGGCCGTGCGATCCTTCATCAAGCTTTCGAACAGGCACTCGTCAAAGCACGTATTGTACAGCGCCGGCACTTCCAAGTCGAACGGTTGGGCGTCGCCGACCAAGAGGGCCCGATCCCCGGCAACGGCGCGCCCATTCAAGTAGCGATGCGCCGGATGAACCCGAGAGAAGCCGCCGACGGCTGCCGGCACATCGAGCCGCAAATGCTCCAGCGACACCAGATAGCGATGGTCGTACACGCCCGCCGACAGCAAGAACAGCAGGTTCGCAGCCAAGCCGACCAGCAGCAGCAGGACCGCGGCTGGGCGCCAAACTCGCCCGGCCGGCCCGACGGCGCCGATCCCGGCCAGCAGCGCCACCACCGGCAACAGTGGCACCCAGAAACGATCGACACGATGCGTGGCAAGCCACCAAACAGCCAGATAGAAGCCGACATAGGCGGCCAGCCACAGAACCAAACGCCGCCGTCGCGCGCCCAGCAAGGCGGCCGCCGCCAAAGGCATCAGCAGGGGACTCTGCCACAGGTTTCGCCAGCCAAAATCGGCAGCCGCGGCAGCGGCCTGAGGCACGGAGTAACGCCTTCCGCGTTCATCCGGCGGGACGCGGTGCGCACGGTTCCATTGTGCGATCCGCTCGGGCGTCCGGCTAATCCCTCCCAGCACCAGCGGATACACCGGATTGCCGGCCAGAACCCCGTTCTTGACATACCAGAGTCCACAGCCGCAGAGGGCCGCCGCCAGAAACACCGCCGCCGGCTGCCAGCGGCAACGGCCGTGGGCAAACATCGCCGCCAAGGTCAACGGAGCGACGACAAACAACAGCGGCGGGTATTTACATGCTGCCGCCGCCCCGGCCAGGAAACCCGCCAGCAATACCTGCTCCATCCGTCCGCCGCACTTGTCGCCGGCCCAGATGGTGATCGCGTACAGGGCCAGCAGCAAATAGCAGGCCACTGCGCCCTCGATCAAACCTGCCTGGGAAACATGCACCACCCAGGGAATGGAAATATACACCAGTGCTGCGACCACGCCGGCCCCGTGCGTCGCGAAACGCCGGCCCGCAGCCAGCAGGCCCAATGCCGTCAGCGGCGCGAAACAGGCGATCACCGTCTTGCCGGCCAGCGCGCCCCACCACCAAGCCCGCTCGCCCGGCATGAACACCATCGCCAACAAGGCGTGCAGCTCGGCGCCCAGCGGCATGTTGCCGTACACGTTGTGCGGCAGAAACGCAATGCGGCCCGCGTGGAACCATTCTTTCGGGACCTGCAAATGGTACTCGCGAACGTCGAAATCCCAGGGCGGCAACATCGCTCCCAACAGAATCAGCAGGAGAAAGGGCAAGCCGAGCCAAAGACCATGACGATCCAACCAAGGCCCGAACGTGTCGCGTTGCGAGCAGTCCGCTTCCGGACCGCAGGCTGTTTCCAAGAGAGATTCTTCACGGTTCGTATCCCTGCACCAGCGGCGGCTGCGCTTCCATTGCCCAATCGCCCACGCGGCCACAATACCCACCGCGGCGAGATGAAGCCAAGGACCGCGGAGGCCTCCGGCCAGCCCGACGGCCAGCGTCAGCAGCGACCATTGAGCGAGCCCCACGGCGGTCGAAAACACGAAGATCTCCAAGCCGGATAATCCCCGCTCGCAGCCGAGGGCAGCGAGCGTGAGCCGGCCGCCGAGGTAGGCCAAGATCAGAATCAAGCCGCTGACGAGAAGGATCGGCAACCGATCCAAGACCTGGAACCGGCTCCAGTCGTCTCCCACCCACGACGAGACAACTTGGTCGGGCAGCAGAACGAGCAGAAAACTCTGCCCACGCGCCGGCTGGACGGCAAAAAAAACGACCAAGTACAGCGCTGTCCCCGCCAGAAGGGCCGCGGTTTTCACGCCGCTCCCGTCGCCGGCGCCGCCGGACGAACCGGCGGCAGCGGACGGCAAGCCCGACGCCGGCGGCGGCCGATCGTCATTCGCCGCTTGCCGCCGTTTCTTGCTCGTCACGCAGCACCTCGTGTCCCAGCTCGCGCAGATACTCGAAGGTGTAGATCCCCGTGTCGTGCCCGTCGCTGAAGACGATCGAATAGGCATAGTTGCCGATGGGCTTCATCGAAACCAAGCCGAGCGGCTGGGTTTCGGCGGGCGTCAACACGGGCAATAGGGCGGCGGGCTGCGAACCATCCGGCTTGCGTTTTTCGCGACAGTTGGCACACGGGCAAAGATCTCGCAACTCCCTCAGCGACGATTGCTGCGTTCGCCCGTCGCTCCACTCGATCAGCAGCGATGCGGGTTCGACGATTCGCAGTTGGACCGGATAGAGATGCATAGCGGTTCTACGGAGTGGAGACCTGGCGTTGACTGAGCAGCGTGGTGCGCGCGACCTGCAGCGCGGCGCTCAGCGTGGAATCCTCGGAGACATCGGTCCAGTCCTGGCCTTCCGTCACGGGCTTTTTCGCCGTCCGGACCACGACGTCCGGGTAAACACCGTTATTGCTGATGGCGTGGCCGCCCGGGGAGTAGAATTTGGCGGTGGTCAATCGCACGCCGGCCTTGGAGGTGTTCAAGGAGAAGATTCCTTGGACGGAACCTTTTCCATAACTGCGCTGGCCCACCACCGTGCCCCGGCGAAGATCGTGGATCGCGCCGGCGAAAATCTCGCTGGCGCTGGCGGTGTCGCCGTCGATCAGCACGACCAACGGGACTTGCCACGTGCCGAAAGCATGGGCCTGGTAGTCGAAGTCTTCATGCGAGTTCCGGCCCCGCGTGGAGACGATCGTGCCGGAAGTTACGAACTTGTCGGCGATTTCGACCGCGGCGGGCAACAAGCCGCCCGGATTGCCGCGAACGTCGACGAGCAGACTCTTCATGCCTTGCTGATGCAGTTGCCACAGCGCGTCGTCGAACTCGCGGACCGTCGTTTTCTGAAAGCTGGTCAGCCGCAAGTAGCCGATCCCGTACTGCGAGTCCACCATCTTGACGTCCTGCACGCTGGACACGTCCACGCGGCGGCGGACGATGCGCAGCCGACGGCTGGTGCCGTCGGGGTCGAGCAGCATGATCTCGACCGCGCTGCCCTCGGGCCCCTTCAGCATGTCGGCTGCTTCGTCGGTGCTGATTTGAGACACGGGCTGACCGTCGACCTCGGCGATTCGGTGACCTTTGCGGATACCCCCTGCTTCGGCGGGACCGCCCGGCAGCACGTTGACGATCAGCAGCATCTTGTCCTGGGCCCGCAGTTCGATGCCCAAGCCGACAAAGTTTCCCTCGATCTGCGAAAACACTTCATTCAACTGACCCCCGGTCAGGAAACACGAATACTGATCCAGGGCGCAGACGGCGCCGGAAGTGAACTCCAAAACGCTCGCCGCCGGCCAAAGCCCCAATTCCTGCTCGGCCAGCCGCGCTACGGTGGCAGCCACCTCGCGGGCCTCGCGCTGGTTGTTGACTTTCGTGACCTTCATCCGGCGTTGGACGCGATCGCAGAATGCTTGGACGGCGTCCTCTTGTCCTCGGACTTGCTGCACGCGCCGGAAGGCCGCCGAGGACAGGGCGATTTCCAAGTTGTCCAGACCGCGCTGAGCCAGTTCCTGCCACGACGGCTGTTTCACGTAATAGGATTCAATTTTGCGCAAGACTTCGGCGTATACGTCCAGCGCTTCGCGTTCGCTCAACTGCCGGATCCAGCCGGTGAAGCTGGGATCTTCATGCCGGCGCGCCAAGTCGTAATGCATGCGCGAGCGGGTTAGACGCTCCCGTAACTCAGACCGCTCCGGATACTCCCGCAACGCCTCTTCGTAGTGCGCCAGCGCCTCGCTCCAGCGATGCTGGGACTCCAGCGCCTGGCCGCGCTGGATCAAATCTGCGACAGCCGTTTCCGTCGAGAGGGCTTCGGCGGGAATCACCACCTGGGCCGCGGCATTGCACGGTGCCAGCCCCACGACGATTAACGCTGGGAAGAACAGCAACACGAATCGGGCCAACTGCCGCCAACTCGATATGCCTTGTGAACTGTACCGTCGCTCCATTGTCAGGCTGCCATCCAAAGGGGGGTGAACGACAGCCGGCCGTGCGAAGGCGGCGCCTGACCGTGTCAAGTGCGGCACCTCGCACGGCGGCTGACGCCGTTTCAGGATGTCCATCATAGCGAGCCGGCCGAAATGAACCGGGAAGGATCAGAATCCGGCCTGCTCGAATATAGACCACGATTTGCCCGCGTGCAAAAAGTCGGCGCGAAACAACGGCCGAACGACTGGTGCGTTCGATACAGACGGAAACCGCCTGGTGCGGTCGCTTCAAAGACAAGGTTTGCTAGGACAAACCCCATGGCGCCGATTGCGCATCCTGACGCAACGGTACATCTTGGACCGGACATCCTCCGGGCGTCACTTGCATCGTATGCGTGCCGCGTCAAACAGGCAAACCCCTGCCGGAGAAATTTTCTTTTTCCGCCGCTCAGGATCGCTGCCTTGCTTGCCGGAACGGTCCACGAGCGTTAGCGTATGAGGATGGGTATGCGGATAGGCATGCGGATAAGCACGGGTCTGGACAGGGATCAAGCTCCCTTGGCTGAGATGTATGGTGGAGTTTACGCATGAATCTGAACGTGATCCTCGGCACCGACGGTATCACGCGGGTCGCGATCTGGGGAGAAATCAGCCAGCCTGACTGTGCGCCGGCGAACGAGCCGCTGGCAGGCCGCTTGACGCAGGCGGATTACCACGGCGCCTTGTTGATGGACCTGGGCGGCGTGACGGCACTCGACTCGACCGGCGTCGGCTGGCTGCTGTTGTGCCAGAACCAGTGCCGCGCGGCGGGCGGGATGATGGTGCTGCACTCGCTGCCGCCGATCGTGCAACAGTTGTTTGACGTGCTCAAGATGCAGTTGGTATTGACCGTCGCGGACGATGAAGCCGCGGCCCTGGAAATGGCGAGGCAACGACGAAAATGATCGGCAAAAATCTGCTCCCCGTCACGCGCCGCCAGTTCTTGCGGCGTTCGCTCCAAGCCGCTCCGATCGCCGCGGCGGCTCCCTACTTTGTCCCGGCCAGCAGGCCCCCAGCGATCGCGTCGGCGTCGCCTATGTCGGCGTCGGCCGCCGCGGCAACCAGCTGATGAACTTGCCGCCGACGGGCCGCATCGTGGCCGTGGCCGACGTCGATCCGACCCGCGCCGCCGCAACCGCCGCCGCGCGCAAGTGCCGGGTCCACGCCGACTATCGGCAACTGTTGGACGCTTCCGACGTCGACGCCGTAATCGTGGCAACTCCCGATCACTGGCATGCGTTGCCCAGCATCCGCGCTTGTCAAGCCGGCAAAGACGTGTATTGCGAAAAGCCGCTGGGTTTGACCGTCCGCGAAGGCCGCCTGATGGTCGAAGCCGCGCGGAAATATGCCCGCGTCTTCCAAACCGGGTCGCAACGGCGTTCGATGCAGAATCATCGCCTGGGATGCGAATTGGTCCGCAACGGCCTGGCCGGCAAAATTCACACCGTGTTGATCTTGAACTATCCCAGTCCGTGGGAGGCTCGCTTGCCGGCCCAACCGCTGCCGCCGGGACTGGACTGGGACGCCTGGTGCGGCCAGACGGCGCCCGTGGCATTCCACAACGACATCTTCGTCCAGCGCGCCAAGCCGGGCTGGATCTCGCTGCAGCCCTATTCGGGCGGCGAAATGACGGGCACCGGCTCGCATGGATTCGACCAGATCCAGTGGGCTCTGGACACCGACGATACCGGACCGGTCGAAATCTGGGCCGAAGGCGGAAAGCTGCCCACGCTCGTCTACCAAGCCCCCGATTCGATCGGCCGCGGCGACCAGCTGTGCAGTGCAGGCTACCGCGTGCGGATGCGTTACGCCAACGGCATCGAAGTTCGGCTGGAACCCGGCGAACCGGCCGCCGGAGCGGTGTTTATCGGGGATCGCGGCAAGGTCCGCGTCGGCAACAACGAATTCACCAGCCACCCGGCCGAGATCGCCCAGGTACCGCAGGACCAATGGAAGATCCGCCTGCCGGTCAGCAACGACCATTTGGCGAATTGGCTGGATTGCGTCAAGACGCGGGAGCGTCCCATCGCGGATGTCGAGATCGGCCACCGCTCGGCGATCCTCTGCCACTTGGGCAACATCGTCCGTTGGGTGGGACGCAAGCTGACGTGGGATCCGGATCGCGAAATCTTTCCTGGCGACGACGAGGCCAACAGCTACTTGAGCCGCCCGATGCGCGCTCCCTATCAGTTGCCGGAGCAAGTGTAGCGCGTGCCTTTGTTTGCGGCAGCATTGCTGCGCGAGGAGACACAGTCATGAAACTGGTGGTAGCGATCATCCAGCCGACGAAGCTGCAGGCCGTCCAAGAGGCTCTGGTCAAGGTGGGCGTCGAACGCATGACCGTCTGCGACTCGCAGGGCTTCGGGCGCCAAAAAGGGCGCACGGAAACCTATCGCGGGGTCGAGTACAAGACGCACCTGTTGCGCAAGATCGCCTTGGAAATCGCCGTCAACGACGACTTTCTCGAACGGACGCTGGACACGATCATCAACGTGGCCCGCACCGGTCCGGAAGGCAATATCGGCGACGGCAAGATCTTCGTCCTGCCGATGGAGCAAGCGATCCAAGTCGGCGGTCGGGAACGCGGGCCGGGGGCGATCTGAAACGAACGCTCCTATTCTTTCTCTGCGGCCCGTATCAGGTTGACGAGCTTGAAAAACATGGACGCGACGCGTTGCAACGCGTGCTTTGCCTCCGCACTACTCCGGATCGAACGCAAATTTCACTTGACCATCGATCAACTTCAAGGATGCCGAGAACGGCTTGCCGGCCTTGGATTGAAAGCCTTCCAGCCGCGAGGTTTGGCCGCGGTCCAGCAGAGTCTTGGCCGTGCGGGCCGTGATGCGTTTGCCGGCGATCGTCTTCCAGATCACGAACCGGCAGGGGCTGCCGCTGCAGCTGAATGATTTGGGCCGCTCGACTACCGCTGCGCCGCACAGCGGACACTTTCCCAGGACGGCGGCCGAACCGGATTGCGGCGCGGACGTCGCTTCCGTTTCGGCGGCGGGCCGTCCGCGGCCGGACTTCGACCGGCCGCGGAACGATTTCTGCGCCGATCGCTGCCGGCGGCCGCCGGATTGCTGCGATTTGCTGGGCAACGGGATCTCGGTCAATTGCCCGTGGGCGGTCAGCATCAGGATCGCCTCGGGGCGGCCTTCGATCCGCAACGGCCGCATCAGCACGCGATGCTGCAACAGCTGCCGGATGTCCGCCACGCTGAGCGTTTGGTCTCCGTACTCGGGCCAAAGGACAAACGCGCAGCCTTCGCGCCAGCCGGAACAGCCGAAGCCGCGGTTGCCTTGAATCACCGGCTTGCCGCACCGCGGACAGTCGCCGAAGCGAGCTTCGTCCACGCCGTCGCCGTCCGCGCGGGACACGATTCGCCGCGTGTACTCGGCGATCTCATCCATGAACCGCCGCGGATCGAGCCGCCCCGACTCGATCTCGCGCAGCTTGCCTTCCCAATGGCCGGTCAGTTCGGGCGATTTCAATTCCGCGTTCTCGACCACGGCGATCAAGTAGCGGCCCAGGTCGGTGGCCGTCAGCGTTTTCTTGTCGCGTTCGATGTACTTGCGTTTCAACAGGGTTTCGATGATCGCCGCGCGGGTGGCAGGCGTACCGAGCCCTCGTTCTTTGAGCATCTCGCGCAGCTGGTCGTCGTCGACCAGTTTGCCGGCGGTTTCCATCGCGCCCAGCAACGTATTCTCCGTGTACGGCTTGGGCGGCGCCGTTTCGCCCCGCCGGATCGACGGCTCGTGCGCTCCCTGCTCGCCCGGCGTGAACGGCGGCAGCGATTGCGATTCGCCGTCGTCGCCGGCGTCTTGATCCTGTTTGCCGCGCGGGTACAGGGCGGTCCAGCCCGGGGCGATTACGCGATAGCCGCGGGCTCGAAACGGCACGTCGTGGGAAACGGCGTGGACCGTCGTGATCTCTTTTTCGCACGCCGGATAGAAGGCGGCGATCAGCCGCGTGACCACGGCGTCAAAGACCTTTTGCTCCGCGGCTCCCAGCCCACCGGGCAGGGTGCCGGTGGGAATGATCGCATGATGATCGCTGACCTTGCGGTCGTCGATGATCCGGCCGGTGAACCGCAACGCCGACAAGTCCAGCCGATCGATGTCCTCCGGCCGGATGGCTCGCAGGTTCTGCAGGATGTCCGGAATCTCCCGCTTCATGTCGTTGCCCAAATAACGGGAATCCGTGCGCGGATAGGTGAGCAGCTTCTTCTCGTACAATGTCTGGGCGGCCGCCAGCGTATCGGCGGCGGACAATCCGTAACGGCGATTCATGTCGCGTTGCAGTTCCGTCAAGTCGTACAGTTGCGGCGGCGGCGAACGCTCTTGCCGACGGTCGATCTTGGTGACGCGCAGCGGCCGGCCGAGGACCTGAGCGAGCATCTTCTGAGCGGCTTCCTCCGTCGGGAAGCGGTCGCCCGCAAACTTGAAGATCGTCTCGCGATACTTGGTCAGCAATTCCCAGAACGGTTCCGGCTTGAACGTGCGGATCTCGTCGTCGCGCTGAACGATCAGCGCCAGCACCGGTGTCTGGACGCGGCCGACGCTCCACAAGATGCCGTCGGCGCCGAAGCGGACGGTATAGTTCCGCGTGCCGTTCAGGCCCACGATCCAATCCGCTTCGCTGCGGCACTTGGCCGCCGCATACAGGTGATCGTAATCGCGCCCCGGCTTGAGCTGCCGGAACGCTTCGCCGATCGCGCGGTGGGTCAGCGAACTGAGCCACAGCCGCCGCACCGGTTTTTGCTCGCAGCCGGTCATCGTCAGCACGTAACGGAAGATCAATTCGCCTTCGCGCCCGGCGTCCGTTGCACAGATGATCTCGTCGGCGCCGCGGAATAACTGCGTGACAATTGCGAACTGGTTTCGAGCGTGTTTCTCCGGGACCAGTTTCAATTCAAAATGCTCGGGAATGAACGGCAGGGCCTCCAGCGACCACTTCTTCAGCGCCGGGTCGTATTCGTCGGGTTCCTTGAGCGTGACCAAATGCCCAAAGGCCCAAGTCACCTGGTAGCCCGCGCCTTCGAGATAACCATCCCGGCGCGACTTGGCGCCCAGGAACGCAGCGATCTCGCGAGCCACGGATGGCTTTTCGGCCAATACAACTTTCACCGTGATTCATACCTCCCGTACTCGTCCGCCAATTCGCTGAGCATCATCAATCGTTGGGGCGACACGCGGGGGGCAACCGAGCAGGCCGACGAGAGGATGTAGCCGGAACCCGGCTTACCGATCCGCAGCCGATCCAGGACGGCCTGCCGAAAGCCGGCATCGTCGGCGTACAGCATTTCGTGAACTGCGTCCAGATTGCCCTTGAAGAACAGCCGCGAACCAAACTCGGCTTTGGCCCGGGCCAGGTCGACCGTGCCCAGCGGCGGGGGATCGAGCGTGTCGATCCCGTCCAAGCCGGTCTCGGCCATCAGGTCCAGCCGGTCGCCGATCGCGCCGCAGGTGTGCGTGTACGCCGGAACGTCGAACTCGTGAATTGCTGCCACAACTCGCCGTTCGTAAGGCACGACGAATTCCCGGTACATCTCGCGGCCGATAAACCCCGCCCCGGCGAACGCCGAACTGATCAGAATCGCGTCCGGCTGATGCCGCCCATAGCATTGCACCATCGCCGTTACCATTTGGGTGAATCGCTCGAGCAGCTGATGGCAAAGCTGCGGCGAATCCAGCAGCGCCAGCAGCGCGGGCTGGTAACCGAACAACTCCAGCAAATGGGTCAGCGGCGAAAAGACTTCGACGTGAACCGACACGTTGGGACACGCTTTGCGAGCCAGCCGTAGCGAGCGCGTCAGCCAGTCGGGATACACCGCCGGATCGGCCAGGTCGGCGTCGGACGGCACGTCGAACAGCGTCGGCGCGTGCCACGTATTCCACACGTAACCGGGCACGCGGTAAGTGCCCGGATCCGCCGGATCGACCTGCGCGGGATCTGCCCGCTGCAGGTCGCCGCCGTCGGCTTGCGTCGTGTGGGCGTTGTCGTCGGGCGGAAACGTCGTCACGGAACCGTCGTTCCAAGTCAACACCTGCCGGCCGTTTTCCCGCCGTTGTTCGCGCAGCCAATTTCGCCACTCCGCCGGGCGACCGGGAACGTTGATCAAGAACCCATCGAAGCGGTACCGCCGCTGGAACTCGACGAGCGTCCGCACAAACACCTCGCTGTCGAACCAGATGTCCGCCGGCGCGTCAGCGCTGTGCAGAAAATAATGCCCCAGCGCCACTTGGCACATGACCGGGACACGATCCGGAATCGCGTGCCGCATCGCCGCCGCTACTCGCTCGCGTGAATTCAATGGATGTCTCCCCGTCCGAGGATTATTTGTTTGCCTGCACCATAGCTTCCGTACGCTTCAAAATAAAGGGGACAGACACGTAGTGCATAATCGTGGTCCCACCGAGCAAGCTCGACGGAGACGATGCGCAACCTCAAAGCCGGCGATCATGCCCGCTGGCGTTCCTGCCCTGGCCGGCGCGCAGCCTGGCCTCCGCTACGCACCAGCATACAATCTAGCTGTACGAGTTCCCTTCTGCACCTGCTCTTCGGAAAGGACCGTTCGATGGCACGACGCATGGCCGCCTGTTGGTGGTGGGTAGTGATTGGAATCGGATGCAGCTTGCATGTCGCGGCGGCCGAACGAGACGAGGCCGATTCGCCGGACACTCGCCCGGCTGCCCAGCCGGGTCGCAGCGCACATTTCTACCCGGGCTTTACGGGCTACGCGCGACCCGTGACCTGCAGGTCGGCAGAAGGGCAAAAATGGTTCGATCAGGGACTCCAACTGCTGTATGGCTACAATCACGACGAAGCGATTCGGTCGTTTGAAAAGGCGGCCGAATTCGATCCTTCGTGTGCGATGGCCTGGTGGGGATCGGCCTATGCCCGCGGCTTGCACATCAACAATCCGGAGATGGGCGACGAACAGAGCCGGCGCGCGGACGAGGCGGCGCAGCGGGCGATCGCGGCACTGGACGACGAGTCGGAGTTAGAACGGGCGCTTGTTCATGCCCTCCGGCATCGCTATCGCTGGCCGGCTCCCGCGGATCGTACCCCTCTGGATCAGGCCTATGCCGAGGCGATGGAGAGCGTGTGGCATCGGTTCCCGGACGATCCCGACGTGGGGGCGTTGTACGCCGAGTCGTTGATGAATTTGCAGCCCTGGGATCTGTGGACCGCCAGCGGCGCTCCGAAAGGCCGGGTCCTGGAGATCGCCGCGGTTCTCGAGCGAACGCTGGCCAAGGCGCCGCTTCATCCCGGCGCAAATCATTTCTACATTCACGCCATCGAAGCGTCCCCTTGGCCGGAACGGGCCGTCCCGGCCGCGGAGCGGCTGACGACGTTGATCCCGGGATCCGGTCACCTGGTCCACATGCCGTCGCACATCTTCATCCGAGTCGGACGATATGCCGAAGCCGTCGAGTCGAACGCCCGAGCGATCGACGCCGATGAGACGTATTTTCGGCTCGCTCCGAAGCCGGATTTCTACAGCCTGTACTTCATGCACAATATCCATTTCCTCGCCTACGCCGCGATGATGGAGGGACGATACCAGACGGCCATTGACGCGGCCCGCAAGATCGAACGCACCATTCCGCCCGAATTCCTCAAAAACTATGTGACCATCGCCGACGGCTTTACGACCACCGCCCTGCACGTGCTGATCCGCTTCGGCAAATGGGAGCAGATCCTCGCCGAGCCGGCTCCCGAGCCGTGGCGGCTGCTCAGCCACGCCGAGCGGCACTTCGCCCGCAGCGTGGCGTTCTCGGCGCTGGGCCGGACAAGCGACGCGCGGGGCGAACTCGATCGGCTCGATGAAGCCGCCGCCAAGCTCACCGGCGAATGGAAAATGGGTAACAACGCGGCCGCCGACGTAATCGCCATCGCGCGGACGATAGCCGAAGGCGAGTTGGCTTTTCGACTAGGCGCCTCCGAACGCGCTTTCGAACGATTGCGGCAAGCCGTGCAACTCGAGGAGAATCTCGTCTATGATGAACCGCCCGGATGGATGCAGCCCGTGCGGCATGCGCTCGGCGCGCTGCTGTTGGCAGACGGCCGGCACGCCGAGGCCGAAGCCGTCTATCGCGCCGATTTAAACCGGCATCCCAGCAACGCCTGGTCCCTGTTGGGACTTCAGCAAGCACTGGACCAGCAGCAAAAGACGCAAGAGGCCGAGACGCTGGCCGAAGCAGTCCGCCACGCCTGGGCCCGAGCCGACGTATCCCCCGTCGCCAGCTGCTACTGCCATCCCGAAGCTCGCACCAAGGGCCAACGATCGGCGAAGCAATAACGTCAGCTGGTCGCACAGGCTCGGCCCTCGGCGGGGGGTGACTCGAATTGGTGCGTCGGCGATCAGGGCTTTAGCTACCCCCGCAGGTGGCCCTCGCGGGCTCCCACGGCGCTGGCAAGACGACGTTCTATCACGCCCACGTTCGGCAGACCAGCCTCCCGTTCATCAATGCCCACGTGGCCTCAGGAACTGTATGCCCTGCATGGACGAGTACGTGCGGGGCTTGCTACAATGCTAACCCAGTTCACGCCGGGCCGATACGTTGGTCTCGACAAGACGTTGGTCTTGACACTTGGCCGGATGTGACGGATTGCAGGGGTGGAGCGGCAATGGCGTCTTCGGATGGCTTAGCAGCGTTGAGAATCGACCGGACTCGTCGGCGACGGCGCATTTCGCCGTGGGTCTGGCTGGTCCTGATCGCCGTCGTTGTCGGTGGCATCCTGGCCTCGCGTCTGATCCAGGGGTTGCAGGTGGTCGAAGTCGGCGTTGCGCCCGCCGCCAGGATTTCCGCCACGGGGGGCGAAGCGGCGGACGGCAGCCCCGAGCTGACCGCCGCCGGCTATGTCGTGGCGGATCGGCAATCGGTGCTTGCCGCCAAGTTCACGGGGCGGCTTGCCAAGCTGAACGTCGCCGAAGCGGAGTTCGTCAAGCAGGGGGACATCGTCGCCGAACTCGACCACAGCGAATTGGACGCCACGATCGCCCAGGCCGAGGCGGAAGTGGCCGAAGCCGCGGCGGAGGTGCAGCGGCTCGCCCGGTTGGCGGACCAAGCGGATGCCGAGCTTGCGGCTGCCGGCGCGCCCCTGGAGACGCTGGTCGCCGAGAACAAACAGTACGAGATTCTGCTGGCCGATGCCCGGCGCCGCCTGGCCCGCGACGAAAAGCTCGCCGCCAGTTCCGCCGTCGGCGAGTCCGAGGTCGACGATCGCCGTACGGAAGTGCTCTCGATGGACGCCAAGATCGCCTGGACCAAGCAACGGAAATTCGAGGCGGAACGGCAGATTGCCGTAGTCCAAGCCCAGACAGCCGCTGCGCGGGCCGCGGTGACTTCCGCCGAAGCCCGGCAGCAGACCGCCGCCGCCCGCGTCAAGGTCCTGGAAAGTCAGCGGGAAGAGTCCTTTGTCCGCTCGCCCTTTGACGGCATGGTGACCGAGAAGGCCGCCGAAGTAGGCGAGATTGTCGCGCCGATCAGCATCGGCGGCTCAATGGCCCGCGGCTCGATCGTGACCGTCGCCGATTGGGCCTCGCTCCAGGCCGAGGTGGATGTGGCCGAGGCGCAGCTCGGGCGCGTCAAGCCCGGCCAGCGGGCCGCGATCACGGTGGACGCGATCCCCGACAAGGTCTTTCCCGGCAAGGTGCGCCGCATTCTGCCCCGGGCGGACCGCAGCAAAGCAACCGTGAAAGCACGCGTGGATTTCCTCGCCCGTGACGAACGAGCGGTCCTGCCCGAGATGGGCGTGCGCGTCAGGTTCCTGGCGGACAACGCGCCGCCCGGCGTCGAAACAGGCGCCGTCCGGGACAAGGTCGTCGTCCCCAAGGCGGCGGTCCAGTCGGGCCCCGACGGCAGTTTCGTGTGGGTCGTCAGCGATGGCGTCGCGAGCAAGCGCGCCGTCCAAGCCGGGGCGGATCCCGGCGAGCGGATCGAGATCGTCCGCGGCGTCCAGCCGGGCGATCAAGTTGTGGTGCGCGGCGTCCAGAGGCTGGCCGGAGACACCGCCCAGGTGCGGGTAGCGGAGTAAGCCGAGCGTGAACTCTCAGCCGATCATCGAATTGCGCCGCGTCAGCAAACTGTATCACAAGGGCGAGGCCGAGATTTTCCCCTTGGACGACCTCAGCCTGACCATCGACCAGGGCGATTTCGTCGCGTTGATGGGACCTTCCGGCTCCGGCAAGACCACGCTCCTCAATCTGCTGGGCGGCCTCGACACGCCGACCTCGGGGGAGGTCATCGTCTGCGGCCAGGAACTCACGGACCTCAGTTCGCGCGAACTCGCCCGCTGGCGCAGCGACCACGTGGCGTACATCTTTCAAGCCTACAACCTGCTGCCCGTGCTGACCGCCTACCAGAACGTCGAACTGCCGTTGACGTTGCTGCCGCTGAGCCGCCGCGAACGGCGCGAGCACGTGCTGGCGGCGCTGGACATCGTCGGTTTGGCGGATCGCATGAATCATCGGCCCGACGAGCTTTCCGGCGGTCAGGAGCAGCGGGTGGCGATTGCCCGGGCGTTGGCATCCGACCCCGACATCCTGCTGGCCGACGAGCCGACCGGCGACTTGGACGCCCATTCGGCGGAGGAGATCATGGCACTGCTCATTGCGCTGAACCGCGATCACGGCAAGACCATTATCGTGGTCACGCACGACCCCAAGGTGGCACACGTCGCGCACCGTCAGTTGCATCTGGAAAAGGGAGTGCTGACTCGGGATGTGGATACGGCGAACGGACGGGCATAACTCCATGCGTCTCCTGCTCCTGAACCTTCTGCGCAAGCCGCTTCGCACGCTGTTGACTGTCTTCGGCGTCGGCGTGGCGTTGTTTCTCTTTTGCTTCCTGGAAATCGTGCTCGCGGCTTTCAACGCCGGTGTAAACATGGCCGACGCCTCGCGGCTGGTCGTGCAGTCCAAAGAATCCATCATCTTCGAGTTGCCCATGTCGTACCGCTCGCTGATTGCGCAGACCGAGGGCGTCACCGGCATCACCAGCGCCTCGTGGTTCGGGGCGTTGTCTCAGGAGCCGAGGCCGGACGGCAAGAAGCGGGAGGAGTTCTTTGCCCAGTTCGCCACGGACATCGACAGCTACCTGCCGCTGTATCCAGAAATGAAGGTTCCGGCGGTCCAGCTGGCTGAGTTGCGGAACGACCGGATGGGCTGCATCCTCGGGGTGAAGATCGCCGAACGCCTGCGCAAGAAGGTCGGCGACCGGCTGGTGCTCCGCAGCACGATCTGGACGCAGAAGAACGGCTCGTCAATTTGGGAGTTCAACGTGCGCGGCCTGTACACGACGGACTCGCCCACCTTCGACCAAACGATGATGCTCTTCCCCATCCAGCGTTTCGACGAGGCGCGGCAGTTCGGCCAGGGCTTCGTGGGCCTGTACATCCTCGGTATCGCCGACCCGGGTCGCTCCGTTCCGATCGCCGCGAGCATCGATTCCCGTTTCGCGAACAGCCCCCACGAAACGCGCACGGTGACGGAGAAGGCTTTCAACCTGCAGTTCGTCAGTATGCTGGGCAACTTCCAGTTGCTGCTGCGTTCGATCGGCAGCGCCGTCGTGCTGACCATGCTGCTGGTCTCGGCCAACACGATGATGATGAGCGCCCGGGAACGTACGCGCGAAATGGGAATCCTCAAGGCCATCGGCTTCAGTGACGGCCAGGTGTTTTTGCTGCTGATCGGCGAAGCGGTGGCCATCTCGCTGCTGGGGGCGGGGGCGGGCGTCGGCCTGGCCTGGCTGTTGACCAACGTGCTGCACTTCAATCCCAAGCCCGACTTCTTTCCGATTTTCTACCTGCCGGACGAGTCCATCCTTGCCGCAGTCGGTTTGGCGGGGCTGACGGGAATCCTGAGCGGCATGATCCCCGCGTTGACCGGGATGCGGCTGAAGGCGACGGAGGCGCTGCGGAGCGTGTAAGCATGGCGATTCCGTTCACCTACAGCTTGCGCAGCATCGCCGTGCGGAAGGGTTCGTCCGCCATGGCCGTGGGCGGAATCGCGCTGGTCGTCCTGGTCTTCGTGACTTTGCTTTCGCTGGCTGCGGGCTTCCAACGGGTCGTCGAGACGTCCGGCAGTCCGCGAAATGTCATCGTCCTGCGCAAGGGCGCCGACGCGGAGCTGCAAAGCCAGGTGATGCGGGACACGGCGCGCGTCATCAGCGAGCTGCCGATCGTCGCCACCGACGGCGGCGGCCGGAAACTCGTGGTCTTCGAGAGCATCCTCATTTTAGCGCGGCCCAAGCGGGGCGGCGGCGAGACGAACGTCACGATCCGGGGTGCGCCGCCCCTGGCCCGCGCCGTACACGCGGACGTGCGTTTGACGCGCGGCCGCTGGTACACCCCCGGCTCGAACGAGGCGGTGCTGGGCGTGGGCCTGGCGCGCAGGCTCCGGGACGTGGAACTGGGCCAAACGGTGACGGTCGGCCGCAATACCTGGCACATCGTGGGCCTGTTCGAGGCCGGCGGCAGCTCGCTGGAATCCGAACTGTGGATGGATGGCGACCTGTTGCAGAGCGTGTTCCACCGCGACGGCGTGTTCCAGTCCGTACTGTTCCGCGCCGCCGGCAGTGCGCGCGACGCAGCCAGACAACTCAACGCGCTGACGGAAACCGACCTCCGCCTCCGCGCGATCCAGGCCCTGACGGAGAAGGAGTACTATGAAAAACAGGCCAAGCTGATGGCCGACGTGATTACGATCCTCGGCGGCATCCTTACCGCCATCATGTCCGCCGGCGCGATCGCGGGGGCGATGAACACGATGTACGCGGCGGTCAGCCAGCGCCGGCGTGAGATCGGTTGCCTGTTGTCGATGGGATTCACGCCCGAAGCCGTATGGCTGGCGTTCATGCTGGAATCGCTCGCGCTCGCCGCCCTCGGCGCGGCCCTCGGCGGTGCGGCGTCGCTCGCCTTCCACGGGATGAAGACGGGCATGATGAACTGGGCGACGTTTTCCGAAACGGCGTTCGAGTTCCTGGTCACTCCCCGGATCCTCGCGACCGCTGCGCTGATCTCGCTGACGATGGGCTTCGTCGGCGGCGTGCTGCCCGCCTTCCGCGCGGCCCGGATGAAGGTCGTGGACGCGCTGCGGCGGGCATGAGCAGCGGGCGTCTCACCGTGGGGTCGGGCCGGCCCGTTTTCTGGCAAGGTTTTTCGCATGGATTTTCAGTTTGATCCCGAAGAACGAACACACCGGACTAACGCGATGGATCAGCAACCGGCCGCTGGCAAAACTCGTGGGTGGCCCGGAGGAATTGCGTCCATTGGCGCCGCAATGGCCGATACGGTTTTTGGGATCTGGCGGCACGGACCACGGAGGAATCTTCCGGCTCGTTTTCCCAGCCGGATGGAGCCCTAATCTTTCACCTAATCAACCGCACGGCCCGGTAAGGATGGGAGAGCGCGGGACCGGTGGCCTGACCCCGTGGCACCCGATGTGGGCGAGTTATCGAAAGGGTTGTCACTCGGATAGATCGCTATTCGTTCGAGCGGAAAGTTGAAACCCTCCGGGCAAGATTCCGGGCACCGTGGGGTCTTCGTCCAGCTCCTCCCAGCGCAACGAAAATCAGGTTATTCCACCGTCAGCGCGTGCGGAACCACGTGTCAGCCGGCCGTGGCGGCTGGGTCCTCGGCGGGGGGCTGACTCGAATCGGTGCGTCAGCGGCGTACGGATCGGGGGAGACTGGCTGCGGAGCAGCCGGCGCCGCCACGATCGTCGGCCGCAGAGTATCGGGGATGGCGGACCGCAGCGCCGACGGCGCCCGCCGGAATCGCTGGTCGCGCGACAAGCCGAGAAATTCGCCGCTGGGCCCGCGCTGCAAACCGCTGTCAAAACGCGTTCTTGGCCGCGGCGCAACCGGCCCGCCCAGCGTCCGCGGCCCGAACATGCCGCGATACGCCTCGCCCTCGATAGCCAGCCCGCCGTCTGCCAAGAGGCAGGCCAAGGTGCCTAGGCCCAGGCTGAGAAGAATCGCTCGAATACGCATCGTTTCCGTCCTTTCAGAAGAAATCTTCACGGCCACTATCCATTTTACACGGCGTGCGGCCGCAGCCAAGAAGTGCGTTAGGCTCGCCAGCCTGAATTGTCAGCCTGAAAGACTCGACGTGCAAGGAGCCATGCATCTGGGCCGGGCGCGGTGTCCTCGGAGTTGGCTGGCAAGCAGCGAGGATTCTAGGGGCGTGAATTCGGCTGCCTTGGTAGGGTAGTGGTTGCGCACATCGGACGGTCCGGCCATCGTAACGGCCTCCATTGAATCGGAATGGCAGCACGGATGCGTGCCTTCATGCCGGAGTCCCAGAGTGCGTCGAATTGGTCCGATCTGCAGCGCCCGGATCGCTGCTGCCCGCGCGCTGGAATAGCAAAATGATCGCCAAACTGGCCAACGCCGCGATGGCGACAACGGGAGCATGGTAGGCAAGCGGAACGACTGGGCTGCCGGTTGGATGGGCCAGCCATTCCAACCAGGACGGTTGTTCCAGGAGTCCAGGCAAGTCGCGTCCAACCACGATGGCCAGCGAATTATGGGTGAAGTGAAAAATCACGCATGGCAACAAGCTCCGCGTCTGCACGGCCAGATAACCGAGGACGAAGCCGACCACGATGGCCGACAGCGACTGTTGCAGCAACCCGTGAGTCAATCCGAACAGCACGCTGGAGATGGCGATCGCCCAAGAGCTGCCGACGTGGCGCAAGCCGGACAAAATGAAGCCGCGAAAGGCCAGTTCTTCGCTGATCGCCGGCAGCAAAGCGACGACCAACAGGACTTGCCACAATGGGGTTCCCTGCACGACCGACGACAGCCGTTCGAGGGCCCGCAGCGTGTCCTCGCTCATCGGATAGGTTGCGTCGATGCCCTGGGCCAGCAGCACCACCAGCGGGTGCAGGGTGACGGCCAGCAGCACTGCCGCCGGCAGTGCCCAGAGCCGCGGCAGGTTCAAGAGCAGGGTTTGACGCGGGCGGCGAGCGAGAAACAAGGTCATGATCAAGGCCGGGGCGGCCACCAGTCCCAATTGCGTCGCAGCCACCGCTTGGACAAAGTCCGCCCAAACTCGCGGCGGGGCCGCTCGCAGGCTGACAAAAAAGGTCATCAATAGGATCAGCAGGCCGCACAACAACGCGTCGGCCAAGGACGGGGTCGCCCCCCGGTCGCGAATGATGTGCCGCATCCACAGACGCAGGCCGATTCGCTCGCCTTGACGAAACAAGACCGCCTCCGTTTGGAACTGACGCACCGCCCAGCGAACCGCCAGCGCGCAGCAAGCGGCAGTGACAGTCAAGACCGGGATGGCGTACCGCAGCACGTCGCTGTACTGCCCCTCGATCAGCTGACGAAGCCACAGCACCATGCCGGTGATCGGAATGATACTGGTGCCCAGGTCCAGCCGTACCGTCGGCAACATGGGCAGGGTCATCAAGGGAAAGGAGATCAAGAGCAGCGGCATCAAATAATACTGCCCTTCCTTGGCGCTGTGGGCAAACGCGGCGACCGCCAGTGACAAGGCGCTGAACAAGGCCGCGATGGGCACGGCGGCCACCAGCAGCCACACGACCGCCAGCACGGGCGGAGGTCCGAGGTCCAGGGCAAATCCCGTTTCGAGCGATGCGCCGATTTGCCGGATGACGAGCACGCCGGTCGCGCCTAGGCTGAGCAGGTTCAAGTAGGCCGTGGCGATGCTAAAGCAGATCACCGTCAACAGTTTGCCGCCCACGATTTCGCTCCGGGTCGCCGGACTGCACAGCAGCGTTTCCAGCGTTCCGCGTTCTTTCTCACCCGCGCACAAATCGATGGCCGGGTAAAAGGCGCCGGTCAAGGCCCAAATGACCACAACGAACGGCAGGATTCGGGACCAGACCGCCGCCCGCCGCCGGATTTCTTCTGAAACGTCCGTGCGCAGCGGAACGAACGGTCTGACGATGGCGGACGAGACGCCGCGCGTTTCTAAAGCCTGGCGAACGATCGCTTCGCGCCAGCGCGTCAGGACCCGCTCGACGCGGTCCGCCGCGATCCGCGACGCGTCGTTGGCTTGATTGAACAGGATCTGCGGCGGGGGTGTTTCCGGCAGATCGGCGTGCCGCGAGCGGTTCAACTTAGGTGCCGAACCGGGCCCTGCCGATACCGCCGCCAACCGCGCCGAGAAATCCGCCGGAAAAGCGACGATCGCATCACAGCCGTCGCGACGAATCTCCCGCCGCGCCAGATCGCCCAGCGGCTCACCGTTCGCCTCCGGCGGAGACGCTTCTCGAAACGTCAATTGCAGCAGCCGCGACTCGTCCTCGGGACAGAACTCCCGGGCGAAGTGCGGCCCGTCGAACAATACCGGCTCGGTGCTCAGGTCCGCGGCCCCCACGATCCAAATCCGCGTCGGCTGTTGCTGCATGAACTGCGTGATCTGCAGGAACAGCATTCCCAACAACGGATACAGCAGCACGGGCAGGACGGCGATCATGAACACGGTGCGCCGGTCCCGTAGTTGATCGCGGATTTCACGAAACCAGATGAGCCGCACGTTGGTCCAAGTCATGATGGCCGTTCGCTGGTAACTTGTTCCTGCCCCTCGATCAGTCTGAAAAACAACTCCTCGAGGTCTTGCTCACCGTGCCGCTCGCGGAGTTCGGACAGGGTTCCGGCGTCCAGAATCCGGCCCTGGTAAATGATCGCGATCCGGTCGCACAGCCGCTCGGCCTCGCGCATGATGTGCGTCGAAAAGATAATGCACTTGCCTTGACCGCGGAGTTCGTTGACCGTGTCCAGCAGGGACCGCGCGACCAGCACATCCAATCCCAATGTGGGCTCGTCGAAGATCAGCACCGGCGGATCATGAACCAGCGTCCGGGCGATCGACACCTTTTGCCGCATCCCCGTGCTCATTTTGGCACCCATCACATCGCGGATCTCGTTCATCTTCAGCCGCTGGAACAGATCTTCCATTCGCTCCCGAAGACGTTTCGGCGTCAGGCCATACAAGCAGCCGAAATGCTCGACCATTTCCCAAGCGGTCATACGGTCATAGATCCCGGTGCTGGCGGACATATATCCGATCTGGTGGCGGACAATGTCGGGTTGCGTGACGACGTCGCAGCCGTTGACCGTGGCGGTGCCGCTGGTGGGGCGGAGCATCGTGCTGAGGATTCGCAGCGCCGTCGTCTTGCCGGCGCCGTTGGGGCCGAGCAAGCCGAAGACTTGGCCGGGGAGAGCGTCGAACGAGATGCCTGCCAGGGCGACGATATATCCTTGCCGCAAATCCTCGTAATGCTTCGTGAGCTGCCGAACGTGGATCATGGGACGCGCGCCTTCACGCCTAGGCCGGGGAACTCTCGGACTCTGCCGCTTTCGATCGCTCAGCCGCTTCGCGCTGGGCGTTTTCTCCCATAGCGTCCGAACCGTCCACCGCGGGCAGCTGATAGCGCCGCGTCGAGTTGTCCGCGAACACCTCGTCAAATTCCGTCTGGTCGACCGCCTGCCGCAACAGCAGATAAGCCGCCGACGACAGGCACCAAAACAGACTGTAACCGAAGCCAGCTGCGATCGTACGGATCAAGCCGCTTCCCAGTTCCATCAACCAGGCGGCGTACATGGCCAAGCCGTCGCCCAGCGCAGGATCGTCCCGCAGTCGCTCGATCTCCAGCCAACGGCCGGGGCCCGTGCCCCAGGCGGCGGACCACTCCGTGAACCGGATCACGCCTTCCGAGAAATGATAGACCAGCAGCCACGCGAGGGCACCGTAAAACGCCGCCAATGCGCCATAAAACAAATAGTGCAACGGCCGTTGAAACGTGTACGAATAACTGCGGCTGAACGCCTCGAACACGTCTCCCCGCTCCTCGGCGCCGATCGTGCCCCACATCAGCGGCCAGCCGAACAACAGTCCCAACAGCAGAATCGCAATCAGCAGTCCACCGAACAGAGCCGGCACCCACAAGACACCGGCGACAAACAAGCCGACGTCGCCGCGCGCCAACAACCCCAGACCGCAGATCGGCAACGCGAGCAAGGCAACTCCGACCAGGGGAAACAGCGGCGCTCCCACATACGCGCCAAATCTGGAGGACGCATGCCGGACGGCCGCCCCCAACCCCAAAGGCTCCTCGCGTCCCAGCTTGACCACGGCGATCCGCGTTATCGCGCCGCCGAAAAAGCCCCACACGACCAGCATCCACAGCAGACCAAAAGCGCAATAGGCGGCTTGCGTCACGCTCAGGTGCGAGTTCAGCAGACGAGCCGCCGGATCGACGAAGCGAAAAAAGATCGGCTCCAGCGCGCTGGGCGAGGTGAGCACGATGTCGCCGATCGTCCGCGGCACGCGACCGTTATTCGGAACCGGCAGCGCGCTCGGCTGCCCCGGCCACCGGCCATGATGCTCGACAAACCCCGCAAATTCAAAATCCGCCCGCCGCATCTCTTCCGAAACGAACAACGCCTCGCCCACGCGCCATCCTGCCGGCGTAAGCAACGCACCCAGCGTCGCCAGGAACAGCAGCGGCATCGACTTGGCCAAGCGAAACGTGCGAAAGATGACCAGCCACGGAAATATATCCCGCCAAGCCACGTCGCGAATTACGCCCCGGTCATCGGTCATGCTTGTCCCTCCGCTGGTCTCTCGGCTGGATGTCTCCCAGCTCGGGGGCATCCAGATCGTTGTCACCCGGCTCGACGGGCAAACAGGGCTCCTCGTTCAGCCAGCGGCCGAGATCGATCAGCCGGCAGCGCTCGCTGCAGAATGGCATAGCGGGCGCGCCTCCGGGCTCGAACGGCAATCCACACGTGGGGCATAAAACGAGCGACATGTCACGTGCTCGCCGTCGCCAGTTTCTTTCGGCCGGATTTGCCTTCGCCACGAGAAGAACTGTCTGCTCGAGTTTCCGCCGGTTTGCTGTCGGCGGTCTTGGTCTGGGCCGGTGTGATGTCAGAACTCTTGCTGTCGGAATTCTTGCCGTCCGAGCCTTTGCTCGAGCCTCCATCCGAGGCCTTCTTTTCCGCTTCCGCTCCCTTTTTATACGATTCGCTGCGATAATCGGTCTGGTAAAAACCCGAGCCTTTGAATATCAAGGCCGCCCCGGTTCCAAACAGCCGCCGCAAGGAGAGGCGTTTGCAGCGCGGACACTTCTTTTTCACGGGCTCGTTGATCGACTGAAACAACTCGAACGTGTGCTCGCAAGACTTGCACTCGTAATCATATGTCGGCATGGCCGTATTCCCCGTTTTCCGCTTGGATCTCTCCAAGAGCTTGTTAAGTCGATTCCTCGGCGTTGCCCGCAGGGCGGGATGACACCAGCACTTGCGACGGTCTGATCACTCGATCGTGCAATCGATAACCGGGTAGCGCGACGTCGAGCACCGTGCCCGGCGGCACCTGGTCGCTGGCGACCTGGGCAAGCGCCTCATGCACGTGAGGGTCGAAAACCGCACCTTGAGCCTCAATCCGCCGACAATGATGCTGCTGGAGGATCGTTGACAATTGCTGGACGACCATTGTAACGCCTTCCAGAAGCCCCGCAGCCCCCCCGTCTTGCGATGCGGAACGAATGGCGCGCTCCAAATTGTCAAGAATGGGCAGCAGATCTCGCATCAACGGCAGGGGAGCGTACTTCCGCTCCTCTTCCAAAAGCCGATTGGCTCGTTTGCGATAATTCTCTAACTCGGCGTGCGCCCGCAACACTTGCTGCTCGGCGGATGCCAATTCAGCCTGCATCTTGTGCAACTTGTCCGCGCCATCTGCAGCGGGTTCAATGTCGCCGACCTCCGATATCGCGCGATCGACGTAGCTTGCTTGTTCAAGATCAGCGTCCGAAGATGATGGCCCCTCGGCCGCGTTGCCAAGCTGCTCGTCGGAGACAGCCTTCGCTGAATCCGCGGCTGGCTTCGCCGCCGCTGCAGCTTCCGCATCGTCTGGGATCGGTTTGAATTTGGTCATTGCTGCGCCGTCCGCTTTAGAGCAATCCGCATTACGTTGCATCTTCTCCGGTGAAGTAGCTAGTCAGTTTCTCGAAGAAGCTCTTGCGTTGCGGCGAGACGTGGGAATTCTCGACATCCGCCAGCTCGCGCAACAGTTCTTCCTGACGCGGGGTCAGCCGCTTGGGGACTTCGATGAAAATTTGAACCACCAAGTCGCCCACCGCACCGCCTCGCGGATTCGGCATCCCGCGTCCCCGCAACCGGAACAGTTCGCCCGATTGGGAGCCCGCCGGAACCTCCAGTTCGGCCCGTCCGGTGAGGGTTGGCACTTCGATCGCCGCTCCCAGGGCCGCTTGGCTGTAGGTCACCGGCAGCCGCAGCAGCAGATGGTCTCCGTCGCGCTGGAACAGGCGGTGCGGACGAACGGTGACGAAACAGTAGCAATCTCCCTGCGGCCCCCCATCGGGGCTCGGCTCGCCCTCGCCGGGCAGCCGGACCCGCATCCCGTCATCCACTCCCCCGGGGATGGCGATGTCCAGCTTCACCCGGTCCTTGACGTAGCCGTTTCCCCGGCAATCGCCGCACGGGTCCGAGATGACCACGCCCGCTCCATGGCACATCGGGCAAGTCGTTTGAACGCGCAAGATTCCGGCCGATTGAACCACCTGACCTCGACCGCCGCAGCGGCGACAGGCCTCGGGTCTGGACCCCGGTTTGCTGCCCGAACCTTGGCAGGTGTCGCAACGCTTGCTGCGCGTAAACTCGACGGTCTTGGTGACCCCTTTGGCGGCTTCTTCCAAGTCCAACGTCACATCGCAACGCACGTCCGCGCCGCGGCGTTGACGCCTTCGACGTCTGCCTCCGCTGCCGAACAGATCGCCGAACCCGAACAAGTCCCCAAACGCCTCGAAGATATCTCCGACATCCGAGTAATGCGGCGCCGCGCCACCCGCCTCCAAGCCGGCGTGGCCGTACTGGTCGTACAGCGAGCGTTTGTCGGCGTCGCTGAGCACTTCGTAAGCGGCGGCGGCCTGCTTGAATTTCTCGGTCGCGTCCGCATCTCCGGGGTGGCTGTCCGGATGATAACGGATCGCCAACTTGCGGTACGCGGCCGCAATCTCCTTCTCGGTCGCGCTGCGCGATACGCCGAGCACTTCGTAATAATCTCGCTTGGCGGTCATAGTCGGCATGGCTCACGGATCCCGTAACGATCCGACCCGGTGAAAAAAACGGGCCACTCCGCGCGGAAGTGGCCCGTTATAGCAGATCCTTGCCGCTGCGCACTTACGCAACGCTGCCTTCGACACGGGCCTTCTTCTTGTCGTCCTTGTCAAAGTTGGTGACCAACGCCTCCGTGGTGAGCATCAGACTGGCAATGCTGGCCGCGTTGCTGAGCGCGGTCCGCACGACCTTGACCGGATCGATAATCCCGGCCTTGAACATGTCCACGAACTGATTGGTGTTGGCGTCGTAGCCGATATTGGTGTCCTTCTCGCGAACATCCTCGGCGACCACGGACCCGTCCAGTCCTCCGTTGCCGACGATCGTCCGCAACGGCGCATCCAAGACCGCCAAGATGATGTCCACGCCGACCTTCTCGTCTCCGCGCGCCCCGCCGCGAGCCTTTTCGACGGCCTCGCGGCAACGCAGCAAAGCGACGCCGCCACCCGGCACGATGCCTTCTTCGACCGCCGCGCGAGTCGCGTGCAACGCATCCTCAATGCGGGCCTTCTTCTGCTTCATGTCCGCCTCGGTCTCGGCACCCACGGAGATCACGGCCACGCCGCCCGACAGCTTCGCCAGCCGCTCCTGCAGCTTCTCGCGGTCGTACTCGCTGTCCGTCTGCTCGATCTGGTGGTTCAGCTGAGCGATCCGTTTGTCGATGTCCGCCCGCTTGCCCGCACCCTCGACGATCGTCGTATTGCTGCGGTCGACCGTTACCTTCTTGGCGCGGCCCAGGTGGGACACTTCCAGGTTTTCCAGCTGAATTCCCAGGTCCTCGCTGATCAGCGTACCGCCGGTCAAAATGCCGATGTCGCCCAGCATCGCCTTGCGGCGATCGCCGAAACCCGGCGCCTTGACGGCGCACACGTTCAAAACGCCCCGCAGCTTGTTCACGACCAGCAACGTCAAAGCTTCCGCGTCCACGTCCTCGGCGATGATCAACAGCGGCTTGCCCGTTTGGGCGACCTTCTCCAAGATCGGAACCAAGTCACGCAGGTTGCTGATCTTCTTTTCGTGGATCAAAATCAAACAGTCTTCCAGCAAACAGTCCATGTCCGACGTGCGATTGATGAAATAGGGCGAAATATAGCCCTTGTCAAATTGCATGCCGTCCACAAACTCGACCACCGTTTCGGTCGTCTTGCCTTCCTCGACCGTAATCACGCCGTCCTTGCCGACGCGTTCCAGCGCGTCGGCCAACTGCTGGCCGATCGCCATGTCGTTGTTGGCGCTGATCGCTCCGACGCTGGCAACTTCCTCCTTGCTGGTCACCGGCTTGGCGATCGTGAACAAGTGTTCCACCGCCGCGTCGACGCCCCGCTCGATGCCCCGGCGGATCGCCATCGGGTTGGTGCCCGCAACGATGTTCCGCAAGCCTTCGCGCAAGATCGCGCGTGCCAGCACCGTGGCCGTGGTGGTCCCGTCACCCGCGACGTCGGACGTTTTTTGAGCCACTTCGACGACCAGCTTCGCACCCATATTTTCGAAGCGGTCTTCCAATTCGATTTCCTTGGCCACGGTGACGCCGTCCTTGGTCACAGTGGGGCCGCCGAACGATTTGTTGATGATCACGTTCTTGCCCGTCGGCCCCATTGTGATGGCGACGGCGTGGGCCAGTTTGTCAACGCCCTGCAACATTTTCGCCCGGGCGTGATCCTGAAACAGCAATTGCTTCGCCACTTTCCAAAACCCCTATACGAGAGTGTGTGCCATGAACCATTTCGCAAACCGGCGCCCTTCCGAGCAGCCGGTTCACACCTGCGACGGGCCGTGAATGATTACTCGACGACCTTGGCCAGAATGTCGCTTTCCCGAAGGATCTTGACTTCCTCGCCGTTGACTTCGATTTCCGTCCCGCCGTACTTGCCGTAGATGACCTCGTCGCCCACTGCCACCGACATCTCGGCCCGCTGCCCGTTGTCCAACAACTTGCCCGGTCCAACAGCGACCACTTTGCCGCGCTGCGGCTTCTCTTTCGCCGTGTCCGGCAGCACGATCCCGCCAGCGGTCATCTCCTCGGCTTCCATGGGTTCCACAACCACGCGGTCGTCCAAGGGTCGAATTTTCAGCTTTGCCATCGTTGAGTTCCTTCCTATCGAAATGACTTTGATGTCTTAGAGGTCCCGGTTAGAGAAAATTTCGTTCGTTATTGCTGGCCGAAAACAGGTTCGGCAAGATGGCAGAACCCGCTCCCCAGAGGCGGGCTACATCATGCCTTCCATGCCGCCCATTCCACCCATGCCTCCCATGCCGCCCATTCCTCCCATGCCACCGCCCATTCCGTGGTCGTCATGGTGGCCGCCGCCTTCGCCTTCGTCGGCTTTGGGAATGTCCGTCACGAGGGCTTCGGTCGTCAACAGCAAGCCAGCCACGCTGGCTGCGTTCTGCAGCGCGGTGCGGACGACTTTGGCGGGGTCGATCACGCCGGCTTCGACGAGGTCGCAATAGGAATCCTTGTCCGCATCGTAGCCTTCGCTCTTGCCCTTCATGCGGCGAACCCTGCTCACCACGACTGCGCCGTCCTTGCCTGCGTTCTCGGCGATATAACGTAAGGGATAGTCGAGCACGCTGCGAATGATCTTCACTCCCATCGCCTCGTCGCCGACCGCCTCGACTTTGTCCAACGCTTTTTCGGAGCGGATCAAAGCCACGCCGCCGCCGGGGACGATCCCTTCTTCCAAAGCCGCCTGCGTGGCCGACTTGGCGTCCTCCAACAGCACCTTGCGCTCTTTCATCTCCGACTCGGTCGCGGCACCACAGCTGATCTGCGCCACACCGCCGGCCAGCTTGGCCAGCCGCTCCTGCAGCTTCTCGCGATCGTAATCGCTGTCGGTTCTCTCGATTTCCTTGCGGATCTGTTCGGCGCGACCGTTGATCGCGTCCTTCTTGCCTGCCCCGCCGATCACGACGGTCTCGTCGGCGCTGATTTTGATCTTCTTGGCGCGGCCCAGATCGGTCAGCTTGACGCTCTCCAAGTCAATCCCCAGATCCTTGAAGATCGGGGTCGCCCCGGTGACGACGCCGATATCGCCCATCATGGCCTTGCGACGGTCGCCGTACCCCGGCGCCTTGACCGCACACACGCTCAAGATCCCGCGCATCTTGTTCACGACCAGCGTGGCCAGCGCCTCGCCCTCGACGTCCTCGGCGATAACCAGCAGCGGCTTCTTCGCCCGGCTGATCGCCTCGAGCAACGGAATCAGCTTCTTGTTCGACGAGATCTTCTCTTCATAGATCAAGATGTAGCAGTCTTCCAACTCCACCGCCACGTCATCCTCGTTGGTCACGAAGTGAGGCGACAGGAACCCGCGGTCGAACTGCATGCCCTCGACGACTTCGACCGTCGTCTCGCTGCCGCGGCCCTCCTCGACCGTAATCACGCCGTCCTTGCCGACCTTGATAAAGGCGTCGGCCAGCACCGCTCCGATCGTCGGATCGTTGTTGCCCGCGATCGTGGCGACCTGCTGAATGCTCTTCTTGCTCTTGGGGTCGATCGGGGTCGCCATCTTCTTGATCGCCTCGACGATCGCGTCGGTTCCCTTGGCAATGCCTCGGGACAGCGCCATCGGATCGTACCCGGCGGCGATCATCTTCAGACCCTCGCGAAAGATCGCCTCCGCCAGAACCGTCGCCGTCGTGGTGCCGTCACCCGCAACGTCGTTGGTCTTGCTGGCAACTTCCTTCACCAGCTTGGCGCCAAGGTTCTCGTTGGGATCGTCCAACTCGATGTCCTCGGCTACCGTCACCCCGTCTTTGGTGACCTTGGGCGAGCCCCAACCCTTGTCCAACACGGCGTTGCGGCCACGCGGCCCCAACGTGCTGCGGACAGCCAGGGCTAGCTTGGAAACGCCAGCCAACAACGCTTGTCGCGCATCATCCTCATAGACCATTAGTTTTGCCACGTCCGGAATCCTCCTTTCGCTGACACAAAGAAAATTGTCAGCCGCTTTACGCGGGCATCTTCCCGCCCCAACCATTTGTAGCAGGCCACTTCCGCGCCGGCGGCGTCTGTTGCAAAGCGGCAGGCAAAGTGTATCTGTATTGGCAGACTGACTTACGGATTTCCCTGTTTAAGCAAGCTTTGTGCCAAGCTGCATCTTTGTGGCGCAAACGCAATGCACATTTGCGCTTACGTCATTCACCAGAAATCTGAGCCGGCGTGGCGAGCAACAGCTGGCACGTCGGCCGTGCCATTTTGGCAGAATCGCTTGCCTCGCAGGGCCCGAACGTAGAGAATGAATGTCTATGAAGCGACGCTTGGCTCAACTGCCCTTACATTCCGGTAAAGCGCCGCCGTGGCTGTTCCAGCGGATGACCCAGTTGGCCCAAGCGATCACGATGGCGATCGTGGACGAGTTCGGTCCGGACGAGATGCTGCGGCGGCTGGCCGACCCGTGGTGGTTCCAGGCCTTGGGATGCGCGCTGGGGTTCGACTGGCACAGTTCCGGCGTCACGACGGTCACTTGCGGCGCACTCAAAGAAGCCGCCAAGCGGTGCGGTCCGGACCTGGGGATTTTCGTGGCAGGCGGCAAAGGCGCCGTCAGCCGCAAGACGCCGCAGGAGATCGACGCCGCGGCCCAGCGGCACGCGATTGCGGGGGGCGAACGTTTGATCTACGCTTCGCGGATGAGTGCCAAAGTGGACTCGGCAGCCGTGCAGGACGGATTCGGCCTGTATCACCACGCGTTTTTTTTCACCGCCGGCGGCCCCTGGTGCGTCGTCCAGCAAGGGATGAACGAACAAACCGGCTGGGCCCGCCGCTACCACTGGCTGGGAGAAACCGTCGAGGACTTCGTCTGCGAGCCGCACGCCGCGATTCAGGACCTGACAACGGGCGAGACCGAAGCGGCGCGCGGCGGACCGCGCCAGCAGCTGCTGCTGAACATGGTCGCGCGCGAGGCGGAAGACAATCGCCGGGCAAGTGTGTCGGTCGTGCAGGAATCTCCGCAGAAGATGCTGGAGGAAGTCGAGATTCTAACAGAAGGTCCGACGCTGTTCGCTCCGCAACGGCACCACGTGCTGCCCCCGGACGTGAACCTGCGGCGGCTGCGGCAGATCGTCATCGAAGCGCACGAGCAGCATCCGGAGGATTTTGAATCGCTGCTGGGACTGCGCGGCGTCGGGCCGGCGGCCGTTCGCAGCCTGTCGCTGTTGGCCGAGATCATCTTTCAGGCGCCGCCGTCGCATCGCGATCCGGCCTCCGAGCCGGAGCCGGTCGAGGCGGACGATTCCCAGGCACGCCGCTGGGCGGACTATTCCTATACGCACGGCGGCAAGGATGGGACGCCGTTTCCTGTGAATCGCGAGATTTACGACCGCAATATCGCCGTGCTGACCGACGCCGTCCGCCGCGCGCGGTTGGGCGAAAACGAGAAATTCAACGCGTTGCGGCGTTTGAGCCGGTTGGCGTCGGATTCGACTTGAACGATCCTACGTCATCCCCAGGCTCTCGTACTCGCGGAGACTGACCGCGCTGTCGGCGGCGACCACGATATGATCCAAGACTTGGATGTCGAGCAACTTGCCGGCTTCCTCCAGCCGCCGGGTCAGCATCAGATCCTTGTCGCTGGGCGTCGCATCGCCCGACGGGTGGTTGTGGACCAGGATGATGGACTTGGCCGCGTCCTTGATCGCGGGCCGGAACACTTCGCGCGGATGGACGACGGTTTGGTCCAGCAGGCCGCGGCTGACCATGTGGTCGTTCAGGACGTGATTCTTGGTGTCCAGCGTCACGATGTGGAACTCCTCCTGCCGGCTGTCGACGGCCAGCCGCGCAAAGCGTTTTCGGCAGTAGTTCATCGCGTCTTGCGAGCCGCGGATGGGAGCTTCACGACCCGCTTTTTCGGCCAGCGTGGCACTGACGCGGCGACCGAGTTCAATGCCCGCCATCATTTGGCAGTAAGCGGTGTCCCGCACCACGGGACTCAAGCCGGCCAATTCGCCGCGGCCCGCATCCTTCAACTGGTCCAGCTTGTCCGCATAGTGGGTCGTAATCGTTTCACCGGCTTGCAGCGCCGAGACGCCCTTGCGGCCGGTGCGAATGAGGATCGCCAGCAATTCCGCCGTGCGCAGTTTTTCGGCGCCCAAACGCAGCAGCCGCTCCCGCGGACGTTCGTCCAGCGGCGAGCGCGTCATCCGGTTGGTATAGATCTGGGATCGCGCCCATTGTTCCAGAACCAGATCGTCGCGGCGCGCCGCCCAGCGGAACTGTTTCGGGTCGGCATCGATGGGCAGGACGAGCCTGCCGTTCTCCAAGTCCGACACGACCCGCGTCACATAGGCCGGCTGTTCGTCCGCACAGGCCGCCTTGACGTCGGCCAAGGAAAAGACGTCTTGGGCGGCGGCCGCCGCCAGGATCCGATAATACCGCTGGTAACGTTCGTGGTCGTCGGGCGTGTCCGGCATGAACGCGTTCCCCCAATGGCCGATCTGGCAAGGATTTCCTCCGGTCTTTACTGGACGTCCCTAGCGCGGCAACAGGCCGCATGTGACCCAGGAAATCACTCGGAGGAAAGCTCCAGTTCCACCGCCGCCATCCCGCCCGCGACGTCGACCGTCAGGCCGGACGTTTGAAAGTCGGCGTACTTCTTGGGCACCAGCGATACGGGGGCCGCCACAGCACCGATCGCCGGCATCAGGCCATCCTCTCCGACCGCTGCATTTCCCGAGGTTTGAGTCTTCGATACGGCGGCGCTGTTCGAGCCTGGTACCGCCTGGATCGTGAAACGGCCCTGCGCGTCCGTCCGGCCCGTAGCCGGACTTCCGCCCTCCGGCCCGGAGAACATCACGGCCGCGTCGGCCAAAGGTTGGCCGTCCAGCGTGATCGTGCCCTTCACCTCGACGGTTTCGCGCCCGCTGCTTCCGCAACCGGCAAGTCCCGCCAGACAACACACAACGGCGCCGTCTAGCATACGCCGCGCTTGAGTCTTCTCGTGTTTGAGCATGGATCGCTGTCTCTCGTTGCGAGTCCTACGGGATCGTCGCGGGGTGGCCGTCTCGGCGATCGCCTAAACGCTGGTAGGTCCAATGATCGATCGAGTCGCTAAGGAAGTGGACGGAGCCATCCCCGAAAGCAAAATGGGCTCCGCCGGGATGCCGAGACTTGAAGCCCACCTCGGTGTTCCAGTTGCATAGGGCCTTGCAGCCGTCGCCGCCCGCAGCGGCAAGGCTGGCGGCGCACGAATTATAGTTGATGGGGATCTGCGTGAATCCGCCCCATTTATTGGAGTGGCTCCAGCCGACTCGGACATGGGCTGAACAGTCCGCCATCACCTCGCCGACGAAGATGGTGCAGGAAAGTCCGTCCGTCACATCCGCCATGCGGCACACGAAGTTCCAGCCGCGCCGGGTGAAGGGCCCGGCGGGATTGTCGACATTCGTCCCGGACGAGGAGTAGCTTTGCCACAACGCGTACTCGCTGCAGCTGCACGTCGGCGAGTCGGAGATGTCGGCGGTCGGACCGGCCGAAGGATAATAGTTGGAAACCTGAACCTGGCTCGGCACGCTCCCCAGTTTATTGTAGGCATTGTCGCTGGGGCATAAGAACGTGGGCACCGTGACCGACCGCAGCAGCGTATTGCCGTCCGACTGGGCACTGGTCGTCTGTCCGTCGGTGGAGTAATTGAAATCAAACTGCTCGAACAGGGCCTGCTGTTCCATGTAGGGAAGGACCCGAATGTGGACGGACCCGCGATCGTTGTTTCCCCCATAAAAAACGGCGCCCGGCGGGAATCTGTGGACCGTGTCGTGATAGTTGTGCAAGGCCACGCCGAATTGCTTGAGATGATTGCTGCACTGCGAGCGGCGCGACGCCTCTCGAGCCGCTTGAATCGCGGGCAGCAACAACGCTACCAAGATGCCGATGATCGCGATGACCACCAACAATTCGACCAGCGTAAATCCGCGCATGTCCCGTTGCATCACAGACCTCCCCAGCCATCCTCCCCGAAAAAAGGCGCCGACCGCGCCGGCGGATAGTATGGCTGATAACAAATCGAAGTTATACCGCGACCCGCCAAAATAGCTCCCGTGCCAAGACGGCAATAGGGCTATCGATAATACCTTTCCGCAGGCAAAGCAATAGTATAAAGAGGGGGTCTCCCTTGATTCTGATCCTTCGATGCTGGCAGCCAACGGCGCGTTGCGGTATGTTGTTAACCAGTGGACGTGGTGCGGGATCGGGACGGTTACGGCCGCCAATGCCCGATGTGGATCTGATCGGCGAAAGCCCGTGAGGCGAGGGGAGATGGCGATGAATAAACAGGCAGGAAATCGTGCGGTGTCGCGGCGAGCGTTTGTGACGGCGGGGGTGGCGGCGTTGACGGTTCCGTACGTGGTGCCGCGTTCCGTCTGCGGAGCGACCGCGCCCAGCAATCGCATCAACGTGGCGCTGATCGGCGCGGGCAACCAGAGTCGCGTGGATCTGCCCAGCATGCTGCGGTTCGACGACGTCCAGATCATGGCCGTCTGCGACGTCAATCGAGGAAGCTACGGCTATGCGCGGCCCGAGCATTTCCTCGGCCGCGAACCAGTTCGGGATCTGGTCAACAAACACTACGCCGACAAGACGCGCAGCGGAGCCTATCGAGGCTGCGATGCTTACGCGGATTTCCGCGACGTGCTGGCTCGGAAAGACATCGATGCCGTGATGGTGATCCTGCCCGATCACTGGCACGCGGCCGTCAGCGTGCTGGCCTGTCAAGCGGGCAAGGACGTGTACTGCCAGAAGCCCATGTCGCTGACGGTGCATGACGGCCAGCAGATGATCCAAGCGGTTCGCGCCCACGAGCGAATCCTGCAGGTCGGCAGCCAATACCGCTCCAACGCGATCGTTCGTCGCGTAGCCGAACTGGTTCGCAACGGGCGCATCGGCCGCGTCCAGCGGGCCGTGGCCATCGTCAACAGCAGCGGCTCCGGCCCCGCTCCCGGCTGGGCTGCGATGCCGGTTCCGGATGGCTTCGACTACGATCTGTGGCTGGGGCCGGCGCCGGAAGCGCCGTACCACATCGACCGCTGCCTGTACCGCTTCCGCTTTCATTTGGACTACTCGGGCGGTCAAGTCACCAACACCGGCCACCACTCCAACGACATCGTGCAGTGGGTCTTGGGACGGGACGGCACGGAACCGGTCGAGTTCGAAGACATCGGCTCCGTCTGGCCTCCGCCCGGCCACCTGTACACCACGGCGATGAGCACGGCGTTCCGCGCCCGGCACGCCGACGGCATCGAATTGATTTGCCAGACGCAGGACCCCGGCTTCGGTGCGCGATTCGAAGGCACCGATGGCTGGATCCAGTACACGGGCAATAAAATCCAGGCGTCGTCCGACGAGATCCTCAACTCGCCGATCGGCGAGAACGAATTGCGTCTGCCGGTCAGCGACAATCACTACCGGAACTGGCTGGACTGCATCAAGACGCGTCACGAGCCGATCGAGCCGGTCGAAGCGGGCCACAGCACGGCGAACATCTGCCACTGCGGCAATATCGCCATGCGTCTGAAACGCAAAGTGCGTTGGAACCCGGACAGCGAGACCTTTATCGACGACGACGAAGCCAACCAAATGCTCCGCCGTCCGTACCGCGCGCCTTGGACGAGCTTATTTGCCGAGGCCACCGCAGGGCGGCCCACCGCAACGGATCGGCGATAGCAGGACGGGCGCACCACGCCGAGATCTTGGATTCTCCGTTCGATTGCGTGGGGAGAGAACGATGAAGCTTGCTGCGATCCGAACCGTCCTGGCGGCCGTGATGGCGGTTTTATGGCCCAGCGTCAATGCGAATTCCGCCGAACTTGTGGTGCGTAATTTCGCGATCCCCTCTCCCGGCTTGGCGACCATCGAACAAAGCGAGCGCGATCTGCCCGTCGTCGGCCGTGGTTACGTTCGACGACGTCCTGCATGAACGCCTGTTTCCCGATACCATTTGCCGCTGGCGCTCGAACTACGATACGCATTTCCCCAACTCGGCCAACCAAAGCGATCGCGCCCAGGATTGGACGGCGATTCTCGGGTTGTGGCGAAAGCCAATCTTGGGAAGCATTCCTTACCGCAGCCTGCTTCCGCAAGGGCTGGAGGGAATCCTCGTCTCGGCCATGGCGTACTCCTGCGATCACGACGCTTTGGTGGGCGGCCGGATGCAAGGCGATCTCGAGCACCTGGGTGAGGCCGCAGGCGTAGCGGCCGCCATGGCCTGCCGCCTCGGCGTGCCGCTCCGGCAAGTGCCGATCGATCGGCTGCAGGAGGAACTGGTGCGGTTAGGCGTGCTCCGCGGCGACGACGTAGCTGGCCAGCGCGTCGCTCACAGCCCGTCACTGGACGCCCTGCACCGTCAGGATTTGTGGCGTGCGGAGCGCGAGCAGCAGTTTCCGCCGTCGGCCCGCAAACTGCCTTCGCTGCAGGAAGCCGTTGACCGCCTTGGCACCGCAAACGCGATCGACGCCATGACCCCGCTGTATCTGGCCGGTGACGAGTCCATCCCCTGGCTTCGGCCTCGCTTGGAATCCGACAACGTCCGCGCGCGGGAAGAAGCGGCAGTTCTGCTTGGGCTGCTGGGCGACCGGTCGGCGGTGCCGGCGCTGATGACGTTTCTGGAAACGCGGAATCCGCGCCGCTTCTGTTACACGCTGCCCGAGGCCAGCAGCAGGCCATCCGTGCCGTTGTACTGGTCGGCCGCGATCCTATGGGGCCGATTCGGCGAGCGGGGTGCGGTTCCGTGGATGATGGACATTCTCCGCAGCACCCCGCCCGAGGCGTATGCCTTGCTCCACCGCGCCGCGTACGGCGAGGACATGTTCCAAAGCCCCGACGCATGCCCTCCTCCCTTGGCCTCGTTCCTGATCGTCGCTCTGGGCCGCATCGGCGATCCGCGGGCGGCGGACGCCGTGCGGCCTTTTCTGGCCGTTTCGGCGCCAGTCGGCGTCGCGGAGGAGAATCGGAATTTTGAGATCGCCTGGGGAGTGCGGACCAGCGCCGCCTGGGCTCTTGCCCAACTGGGAGACGATGCGGGCATCCCCGTGCTGAGCGAACTTCGGAGCGCCGACCAAGCGCTGCTTCGCCGCTACGCCCAAGGGTTGCTCGAAGAACTTTCGAAGCAGCGTCGGGATACCAAGCCGGAAGATTGAATCGGCGATCTTTAGCGACCGCGCAGGAACAAGTTGTTCAATTCCAAAGTAGTAGGCACACTCCGTGTGCCGTAAACTGCGGACGGCACACGGAGTGTGCCTGCTACAATTTGTTCAAGTTATTTCTACGCGGTCGCTTACAGCGTCCAACCCGCGCGGTACGGCGGGTTCATCAACTGGTTGGCCGCGTCGGAATTTTTGAACTGCAGCTTGTCCGCGTCCCAGTACAGCTTCTCTTGCGTCCGGATGGCGACGTTGCCCATCATTACGACGGCGGTCAGGTGGGCCGCATGATCGACGAAGTTGCTGCCGGCGGGCGGGCCGCCTTTGCAGGCGTCGAGCCATTCCTGGTAGTGGCCAGGCGAGCGGGGCAGCACTTGCGGAGGCTTGCCGACTTGCTGCATGCGGGATTCGGGCAACAGCCGATGGCCCAGCAGCATCCCGTCCTCGCCGACGATCAGCGTACCGTCGTTGACAAAGATGTTCTTGCCGCCTTCGATCTCCTTGGGCAACGGCGGCATCATGCCGCCGTCGTACCAGCGGATCAGCAACTCGGGGCGCTCGCCTTCGGCCGCGAAGCGGAACGTGACGATCGAAGCCAGCGGAGCGGTCTCGTTCTTGATCTCGTCCGGCGCGTTCCAGTGCGTCGAACACGCCTCGACGCTCTCCGGCCAGCCCAGTTTCAGGGCCTTGAAGACGGCCGACAGATTATGACAGCCGATATCCCCCAACACGCCGGAACCGAAATCCCACCAGCCGCGCCAGCTGAACGGCGAGTAACACGGATGATAAGGCCGCTCGGGCGCCGGGCCCAGCCACAAGTCCCAGTCCAGGTTCGCCGGAACCGGGGGCGTCTCTTTGGGGCGCGGAATGCCGCGGGGTGAGATGTCCGGCTGGCGGTTCGACCAGCCGTGAATCTCGCGAACTTTGCCGATCGCGCCGGACCAGATGAACTCGCTGACCAGCCGCGCTCCCTCGCTCGCTTGGCCTTGGTTGCCCATCTGGGTCGCCACGCCCGCCGCCTTGGCCGCCTTGCCGATCTCGATCGCCTCGTGAACCGTACGCGTCAGCGGCTTCTGACAGAACACGTGCTTGCCCATCTTCAAAGCCGCCATAGTCACCACAGCGTGATTATGATCCGGCGTGGCGATCATCACCGCGTCGATACTCTTTTCCGCATCCAGCATCTTGCGAAAATCGCTGTACGGTTTGGCTGTGGGAAATTGCTTCATCGCGTTGGCCACGCGATTGGCGTCCACGTCGCACAGGGCCACCACGTTCTCGCTCGGCACGCTGCGGATGTCGCCAAAGCCCATGCCGCCGACACCGACGCTGGCTATGTTCAGCTTGTTATTGGCCGATGGCGCGTCGGCGGTGCCCAACACGTGCCGCGGGATGATCGTGAACGAGGCCACCGTGGCCGTACTGGCGAGGAACTGGCGGCGATTGAAACCAGGCGTGTTCGTCATCGGTCATGCTCCTTGGAAAGCGGAAGGGAGGCCAGGAAAACGAGTTCGTGCCGACGGTCATTGTAAACCAGGTCCGCGGCGTTGGGCATAGGCAGTATCTGGCACGGGCCCAGAGCGCGGGTCGGCCCTCAGTTATTTGACTGCACCGAAACTTCGCAACATGCCGCACAGCCGTCTGTCCACCGTCCGGAGATCCGTGCGGACAAAAGACGGAAAGTTCTTGGTTGGTTTGCTGGGCTTGCTGGACGATGAATTTGTGGTAAACTTATGCACGATGTCACCCGCCAGGCGGGAGCTTACTGCAAGCCAATCAGCAAGAGAACGTCAGGAAGACGCGATAAATCACGTGTTTTTCCACGTTTTGGTCAGGTAGCTCAGTTGGTAGAGCAACGGACTGAAAATCCGTGTGTCGCCAGTTCAATCCTGGCCCTGACCACTTCCGCCGATTCTTGCCTGCGCTCGCCTAATGTGTTCATTTATAACACGTGCGGCACAGGATTGCGTAGGCGCTGGCGTATTTGATGGGCCTTGCCGATTCGGCGATGGACGCCCGCCGCCTGGTTGCCAGGAGAACAAATTTTGGGATCTTCGGCGGAGCCTGTGGCGGGATCGGCCCCGGATGTCATCCGCATTCGCGGTGCGCGGATGCATAATCTGCAAGATGTCGATCTCGATATTCCCCGCGACCGGCTGGTGGTGATCACCGGCCCGAGCGGTTCAGGCAAGAGCAGTCTGGCGTTTGATACGCTGTTCGCCGAAGGCCAGCGGCAGTATATCGAGAGCTTGTCGGTGTATGCGCGCCAGTTCCTGCATCAGATGCAGCGGCCGGAGGTCGATTCGATCGAAGGGCTGCAGCCGACGCTGTGCATCGACCAGCGGCCGGGGACGGTCAATCCGCGCAGCACCGTGGCGACGGCGACCGAAATCTATGACTACTTGAGGCTGCTGATGGCCCGGCTGGGCGAAGCCTCTTGTCCGCAGTGCGGCGAGCCGATCCGGCAGCAGTCCGAAACGCAGATCGCAGAAGCGTTGGCCGCGCTGCCGGCGGGCACGCGATTGATGATCCTGGCCCCGATGGTTCGCGGTCGCCGCGGCAAGCAGGAGGATGTCCTGGCACGGATCCGCAAAGCTGGGTTCGTCCGCGTGCGAATCGACGGAAATGTGTTCGACTTGGAACATGCGCCGGAACTCGACGCTCGCCGCGAGCACTCGATCGACGCCGTGGTCGACCGGATCATCGTCCGCCCCGATATCGCATCCCGGCTGGGCGAGTCGGTACAGTTGGCGGTCAGGCACGGCGAGGGGCTGTTGATAGCCTGCTACCAGGACCCTCCGCCGGACGAGTCGGCTGTGCGGGATGGTCCCTGGCGGGATCGGCTGTTCAGCACGCGTTACGCTTGCCCGACCTGCAATGTCAGCATGGCGGAGATCGAGCCGCGGACGTTCAGCTTCAACAGTCCCTACGGCGCATGCCCTCGCTGTGGCGGCTTGGGCGGGGTCGAGCAGTTCGATCCGGAATTGGTGCTGCCGAACACCGAATTGTCGTTGGCCGGCGGAGCGGTCGCAGCTTGGAAAGGCGTCAAGCCGGACCCGCTGAAAAAGCACAAGGAGCGGCTGGTTGCGGTTCTGGAGAGGCACGGCGCGAGTTGGAATACGCCGTTGAAAGATCTGTCGGCGGAGGCGTTTCAAGAGTTGCTGCACGGCGCCGGCCAAGAGTTTCCGGGCATTCTCCGCCTGGTCGAACAACAGTACGTGACGGCCACGGACGAGGATCGCCACAGCGAGTTGGAGCGGTTCCGGGGGCGGGTCACCTGTCCGGCGTGCCTCGGTTCGCGACTGAGGCCGGAGGCCAACGGGGTCCGCCTTGGCGGGCGGACGATCTACGAAATTTGCCTGCTTCCCATCGGCGCCGCCGTGCGTTTCTTCGCGCGGCTGGAGTTTCCGCCGGCGCAACGTCCGGTTGCCGAGCCGCTGCTGAAGGAAATCCTGCCACGGTTGGCTTTCCTGCAGAACGTCGGCGTCGACTATCTGACTTTGCATCGCGCCGCCGACACGCTCAGCGGGGGCGAACTGCAACGCGTCCGGCTGGCGACCAGCATCGGATCGGGATTGGTCGGCGTCTGCTATGTGCTGGACGAACCTTCGATCGGCTTGCACCCGCGCGACAACCGCCGCTTGATCGACGCGCTGCGGGACCTGCAACAGCAAGGCAACTCGGTGCTGGTGGTCGAGCATGACGAGGCCATCATGCGGGCCGCCGACCAGCTGATCGACATCGGCCCCGGCGCCGGCCCTCACGGCGGCCGGATCGTGGCGCAAGGCGCGGTCGAGGAGATCAGTGCTCATCCGGACTCGATCACCGGGCGGTACTTGAGCGGCCGGTCACAGATCCCCGTGCCCGACACCCGCCGGCGGCCGTCCAAGTCGCGGTCGCTGGCGATCGAGGGCGTCACGACCAACAACCTGCACGAGATCGACGTGCGATTTCCGCTGGAAACGTTGATTTGCGTCACCGGTGTCAGCGGCTCGGGCAAGAGTTCGCTGATCAACGAGACGCTGGCCCCCGCGATGCTTCGCCGCCTGGGCGGCGTGGCGCCCAAGCCGGGGCCGTTCCGGAGCTTGCGCGGAGCGGCGCTGATCGATAAAGTAATTCAAATCGACCAAGCTCCTATCGGCCGCACCCCGCGGAGCAGTCCGGCGACGTACATCGGGGTCTTTGACGAGATCCGCAAAGTGTTCGCTCGCACGCGGGAGGCCAAGCAACGAGGCTTTGGAGCCGGCCGCTTCAGTTACAACGTCAAAGGCGGGCGGTGCGAGCCGTGCCAAGGGCTCGGTTTGAAGAAGATCGAGATGCAGTTCCTGCCGAACCTGTACGTCACGTGCAGCGAGTGTGAGGGTACGCGGTTCAACCGCCAGACGCGGGAAGTCCGGTATCGGGACCACTCGATCGCCGACGTGCTCGCGCTGTCCGTCGACCAAGCGGTCGACTTCTTCGAGAATTTCCCGATTATTCATCGCGGTTTGACGAGCTTTCAAGACGTGGGCCTGGGCTACCTCACGCTTGGCCAGCCGTCCACAACATTGTCGGGAGGCGAAGCCCAGCGGATCAAGCTGGCGGCGGAACTGTCTCGCGTAGACACTGGCCATACGCTGTATTTGCTGGACGAACCCACGACCGGTCTGCATTTCGACGACATCCGGCGGCTGCTGGACGTGCTGGGGCGGCTGGTCGATCGCGGCAATACGGTGATCGTGATCGAACACAGCTTGGAAGTCGTCAAGTGCGCCGATTGGGTCATCGACCTCGGCCCGGAGGGAGGCGAAGCGGGCGGACACGTGCTCGCCGCGGGGACTCCGGAAGACATCGCGGCGCTGGAAGACAACCATACGGGGCGTTTTCTGCATCCCCTGCTCGCCGACCGGCTGGGCAGAATGAATCGCCACGGCAAGATTGACGAATAAATGGAGGGCCCGATTTGGGCGAGCGATTCGCGGGCGAGTCCGATGCGTGCCCGCTTGTGACCGACCCGGTTCTTGGTGTATCTTCTTGACCTCGTTGGGCTGGGCGTATAATGGGCCCAAGAGACGGTGTCCTGCGCCGCGGGCGCGTGTCCCGCCCGCTTGCTTGATACTCTGTGCTACGTTCCATTTTTTGAGGAGGATATTGTGAAAGCTATCGTGGACGAAACGCTGTGCTCAGGCTGCGCCGTTTGTGAAGAGGTCGCGCCGGATGTATTCACCATGAATGACGCCGGCTTGGTCGATGTTATAGTGGACCCGATTCCGGACGATTTGCTGGCCTCCGCACAGGAAGCGGCCGACGGCTGCCCGTCCGGTGCGATTGTTGTTGAGTAAGGCGGAAAATCTGCATGGTCGCCATCCGGACGGACGGCGACCATGCAGCATAACGGTGTGGCAGGACATGGAAACATGGATCTCTGCTGACCGACGCGAACGGGATACAGCGGTGAAGATCGGCGGACCTGCGAGAAAGGGAAACAACCAATGATACGCGCAATGACACGCAACGGAATCGCCACACTGATGGGGCTCGTGCTGGCGGCAGCTGCCGTGCATGCGGCCGAGCCGAGTCGAGCCGGGGACGGATTTGTTCCGATGTTCGACGGCAAGACACTGGACGGCTGGGTCACCACCGGAAATTGGATCGTCGAGGCAGACGGCGTGATCGCCCTGCATCCGCGTGCTGGGGAAAAAGGCTGGCAACGATACGACGCGTATTTGACCACCGCTCGCAAGTACAAGGACTTTGTCCTTGACCTGGAATTCAAAATCAACGCCGCCGGCAACTCCGGAGTGTTCCTCCGTGTGGGCGATCGGATGAGCCAGGTCAACAGCGGCTTTGAAGTCCAGATCCTGGACACGCACGGCTTGGAAAAACCTGGCAACCATGACTGCGGCGGCGTGATCGGGACGGCGGCGCCGTCCAAGAACATGGCCAAGCCCGCGGGCGAGTGGAATCGTTACGTAATCACTTGCCACGGGAACCAACTGAAGGTCGAGTTGAACGGCGAGCAGATCCACGACTTGGAGTTGGATAAAACGCCGCTCAAGAACCGTCCCCCGGAAGGCTACATCGGGTTCCAGGACGAAGCCAAACCGGTCTGGTACCGCAACGTGCGGATCAAGGAACTGAAGTGACCCAAATTCCGCTGGGATAGCGTGCCACAAGGCGTGACGCCTCGTCCTAAGCCTTGATGGCGCACTAGTGCGTTATCCAATCTAAATATTGGGGGTCGCGCTGGGTGAGCGGCACGGCGCGAGCGTCCGCTATTAGGGCCGGAAAACCGGGCGGCTCGCGCCGCTTCGCTAACAAAAATGCCCCCAAATGGTCCCAATGTAAGCGTGGGCCCTAGCCGCCGGTGACATCCAGAACCAGCGGCTGGTGCCATGCTGCTCGCAACCCGCATTTTTAGCCTGGACAACGCACTGGGTGCTACAAAACGATGTGCGGCTGTCTCGGCATCACCAGCGAGCAGTTCTAACCAAGGCCCGGATGCTGCCGCCCCTGCCAGCTTGCGGGCTGTTGATTTAATGCAGCCAAAAGCGCTCCGCGGTTCGTAGCATGGCTTTCCGAGCCGTGCAGCGGTGGACGGCACGGCTCGGAGGGGAGAACCTGGAGACCGGCTACCTGGACGACTTCTGCGCCGCCGGCATCTCCAGCTGCTTGCTGGTCATGCCTACCTTGGCCAATGCAACGTACAGCACGAAGCCGACCACGATAGCGGCCAGCGGCGGGCAGGGAACGTTCAGGGCGAGCCCGGACAACGCCGGAACTTTGGCGGCAATCATGTCGATCGAACCGACAAAGAAGCCGATGGCCCAGGAGATCCAGCCAGCCGGGTTAAAGCCGGCCCGAGGTCCCGGCCACTTGCAGCCCGACAACAGATAATCGGCGGTCATGGCACCACAGATCGGGCCGAACGAAGCGCCGATGATGCCGAACATCTGGGCCGCGTTGCCGGCTTGGCCCGATAGCACCAGAGCGATCGAGGCGGCCGTGCCGATACCCACCGAGATAAACGGGTTGACCTTCGGCAGCGTGTTCTTCATGCTGTTGGCGGCGATTAAGGAACTAAAACACGCGGGCGGGAACGCCGCGATCGCCAACAGGAGCCAGAAGAGTTTGGTCACCTGAGGCCCCATGATTGTGTCCATCAGCTTGGTCGGATCGAGCGTGACCGCCTTGCCAGCCATCATGCCGCTACCGTAGGCCCCCGCCACGATCAACAGCGCCAAGCAGCCGGTGAAGATCGTCGCGCCCGCGACACCCGTCAAGCCGCCCAGTTGAACGTCTCGGCTGTCGCGATTGCTCGAAGCAATATCCGTCCCGGCCGCTCCTGCCGTAGCAAAGAAGCCGACGATATTGGCGATGGCAAACAGCAGAATGCTCATGGAACTCGGACCCGTCACGCTGGCGCCTTCCGCGAGCATTTCCGGTCGGAAGCTTCCTACTCCAGAGAGCGTCTTGCCGGCCAGGATCAACAGGATGACGAGCGGAATGAGCGGCAGATAGGTCGCGACGCGGGCGACGTAATGAATGCCTTTCAGACCGACAAAAGCCGCCACGATAGCCCAAATAACGCCGATGCCAAGATGCATGGTGGAGTCTTTGGCGCCGCCCGCCAGACCCGCGAGAAGTTCCGCCGAGAAGTAGGCATTCACCGCCAGCCAGCCGAACTGCAGAACCCCCATCAGGAAGCCTGGCATTAGAAACCCGCCCAGCACCCCGTAGGTCGATGTTCCCACGACGGCCAGCGGCAACCCGGTCTTCATACCCATCAAGCCCGGAGCGAGGTAGCTGGCAAAATGGCAAATCAACGCCGCCAAAACCACACCCAGCAATGCTGTTCCCACGCCTTGAGCGAGAATGCCTCCTGGTCCCGGCGCTCCGCTGGAAGGAACGCTTTGCCAAAATACAAACCAGAGCATGATTCCCGCATAGGTTTGCGCGGTACTCTTGTACCACGGTACGCGGTTCGCCAACGGTACCGGTTGGGCGGACGCCACATAATGCGGCAGATTCGAAGCCATAGGGGTCCCTCCTACGAGTCAGCAATGGTAGACGCGGCATCGACAGCACAGATGCTGCGCGGCGCGAGCGTCCGAAACATGGAGTCCAACAAGCCTGGAGTATAGCCGCTGGACAAACCGTGTAAACGGTCGATTTCGCCAGATTCAGGGAGCTTTTTGCCGCATGCGCCCCCTCCGTCCGAACGACCGCGTGGCTTTCGCCAGACGTCAAATCTTGCCACAGACCTTCCGGCGGGTTGGAATTGCTGGGCGATCTCGAATCTATTCACAATGAACAAGCCCAGGCGGCCAGCTTTTGGCAAAGGCAATAATGGACAAGATATTGTAAGATTCCGCTGCCAACGGCCCGGGCTGTCGGCCAAACCGTGCCCAAGGACGAACTGTCCCGCAAAATCGCTTTTTGCAGACGAGTGGGAGCCATCTTCTCAGCGTGGAAGGAATCCGTTATACTTCGTTCGTCGCGTCCCCGTGGCTCAATTGGATAGAGCGTCGGCCTCCGGAGCCGAAGGTTACAGGTTCGAATCCTGTCGGGGATACTTGACGTAAATCCCGCCGAACGCTTGACTTAGCGTACCTGCCTGCGTTGGGCAGTGCGGCCATTTGATCCTTGGCAAAGTGGTAGTCCTACCACTTTCAGGACGAAAGGACCGCATCAATGCCCCAACGAAATGGTCATGTCCCGTCGTATCGCCTGCACAAGCCATCTGGTCAGGCCCGTGTGATTGTCGCAGGCCAGCACATCTATCTTGGAAAATACGGGTCTCCCGAGAGCCGCGAGAAATACGCTCGTCTCATCGCGGAGATGTCGGCCGACGAAGCTCGCCCAGTAGCTGCCAGGCCAAATTGTAGCAGCCAACCGGAAATCTCGATAAATGAAATGCTACTTTCTTACTGGCAATTCGCCGAGACCTATTACTGCAAAGACGGCGAGCCCACCAAAGAGCTGGAGTGCATGAAGGAGGCGATCTGGCCGCTTCGCCAGCTGTACGGCTCGATTAAGGTTGGGGACTTCGGCCCGCAGGCCCTCAAAGCAGTTCGCCAGCACATGATTAGCGAGCAAAAACTCTGCCGCAACGTGGTCAATCGGCGGATTGGCAGGATTAAGCGGGTGTTCAAATGGGCGGTCGCTGAGGAGCTGGTAGCGTCATCCACTTATCACGGCCTGCAGGCCCTCACCGGTCTGCGGTATGGTCGCTCTGAAGCCCGCGAGACCGAACCTATAAAACCGGTGGACGATCAGTACGTCGATGCCGTGCTGCCCTTCGTCACCCCGCATGTGGCCGCCATGATCCAAGTACAGCGGCTGACCGGAATGCGGCCCAGCGATGTCTGCAAGATGCGTCCGTTCGATATCGACCGGTCAGCCGACGTATGGATTTTCGAGCCGTACGAACACAAAAACCGCTGGCGTGGTCACCGGCGGCTGATTCCGATCGGCCCCAAAGCACAGGCCATCTTGCAGCCGTTTTTGGACCGCGACCCAGAGGCGTTCTTGTTCAGCCCCAAGGAATCCGAGGCTTGGCGTTTGGAGAATCGTCCGGCATACTTCAAACACGAACGCAAGACCAAGGTTTACCCGTGCGAGTTGCGGGCCAGAGCTGCAAAGAAGGAAGTTCGCAAACGCCGCAAGCCCAAGCGCCAGAAACACGACCGGTACGACACGGCCTCGTACCGCCGGGCGATCGACTACGGATTTGCCAAGGCAAAAGCGGCTAGCGTCGAAATCCCCCATTGGCATCCGAATCAGTTGAGGCATACTAGGGGCACGGAAGTCCGCCGCGATCATGGCATTGAGGCGGCTCAAGTCGGGATGGCCTGGTTTGGCGCGCGGACGCGCACGTTTCGTCGATTCCGGCAATGCGATAGCGGACCGACGCGAACGAAGCGAACGATCATGGGAACCGAAGGATCTGGTCAACGGAGGTTCTGCCGCCACGGCGGAGCTTGCCTCCGTCGAGCGATGTTCAGCACCAGAAACGCGCCACCCGAGAGCGTAGCCCCGCCACCACGCTGCTTGTCAGCGTGGAGCGGTGTTCAAGCGACATCGCCGCCGCTGCCAATCTGCACGTCGAGTGCCCCGCCGACCGAGTGCCGAAAAAACATCGCCCCACCCGGACAAGCCGGGATGGTGGCGGGGGGCGGGAGAAGGACATGCCGTCTGGTTCTGAACATGGCTCCACGGTGGCAAGCACCGTGGTGGCCGGCGGGGCCGGGCAGATCGCCCAGACGAACAATTTATGAGAGCAGAAAAAATTCTGAAATGACACTGCCAAAATAGGAATTCTTTCTGAATTTCGGGAGCGATTTAAAACCTCTGGCTGCCCCTGCCTGCAAAATGAATACGAGCGAGACCTGGAGTCGCATATTGCGGACCTCCACGGTCGCACCGCGGAGCCTTTCGAGCAAAGCCCTCGGCGAGTGAGGCCTATTGGATCGCCGTCAGCGCTTCCAAAATCTGAACCCGCACGGCATCGGCCCGGGTGCGGTCCTTGGGATCGTCCCAACGCAGCTTGTTGACGCCTTCGGCGGCCAGCACGGACCGGGCGCCGTCGCTCAGCAGCGTTTCCGCCTCCGTCACGGCCGCGCCGGTGCGGCCGGCGGCTTTGGCTCGCGCAACGGCGGCTCGGAGCATGACGAAATACTCGTAATCTTCCACGCTCTCGCGAATCGCTTCCATCTGCTTGCCGGCGGTTACCGTCGTATCGTCCAGAA